>ERZ1023280.10-NODE-10-length-119743-cov-165.143097_pt1 | contig 119743 bp, 114 predicted proteins | sample MGYA00380466_ERZ1023280 | MGnify/ENA primary metagenome ERZ1023280 (study PRJEB33173, sample SAMEA4830374) | metagenome | study: EMG produced TPA metagenomics assembly of the PRJEB25223 data set... | reverse complement strand
TACAAGTCGCCAAGTGAATTTCTTTTGGGTGGCTAACTTCAACTTGAAATTTGGGTCCAGCCTTCTACGCATGTTATGATGAGCAAGGAGAAGTAAGTCCAGAGCGTACGCGTGCCTAGGTTCAATACTTCATTGATAAAGGTGTTCAAGGTCTTTATGTCAATGGTTCTTCTGGTGAATGTATCTACCAAAGCGTTGAAGATCGCAAGTTGATTTTGGAAGAAGTCATGGCGGTAGCCAAAGGTAAATTGACCATTATTGCCCATGTTGCTTGCAATAATACTAAAGATAGTATGGAACTTGCTCGCCATGCTGAAAGCTTGGGAGTAGATGCTATTGCAACGATTCCACCAATTTATTTCCGCTTGCCAGAATACTCAGTTGCCAAATACTGGAACGATATCAGTTCTGCAGCTCCAAACACAGACTACGTGATTTACAACATTCCTCAATTGGCAGGGGTTGCTTTGACTCCAAGCCTTTACACAGAAATGTTGAAAAATCCTCGTGTTATCGGTGTGAAGAACTCTTCTATGCCAGTTCAAGATATCCAAACCTTTGTCAGCCTTGGTGGAGAAGACCATATCGTCTTTAATGGTCCTGATGAGCAGTTTCTAGGAGGACGCCTCATGGGTGCTAGGGCTGGTATCGGTGGTACTTATGGTGCTATGCCAGAACTCTTCTTGAAACTCAATCAGTTGATTGCGGATAAGGACCTAGAAACAGCGCGTGAATTGCAGTATGCTATCAACGCAATCATTGGTAAACTCACTTCTGCTCATGGAAATATGTACGGTGTCATCAAAGAAGTCTTGAAAATCAATGAAGGCTTGAATATTGGATCTGTTCGTTCACCATTGACACCAGTAACTGAAGAAGATCGTCCAGTTGTAGAAGCGGCTGCAGCCTTGATTCGTGAAACCAAGGAGCGCTTCCTCTAATCTAAAAGGAGGTATTTATGACATACTACGTTGTCAATCCAGAGGTGGTCATTCTCGGGGGTGGTATCATGGGACAAGAAGCTATCCTCAAACCAAAGATTCGTGCAGCCTTGAAAGAAGCCTTGGTTCCAAGTTTGGCTGAGAACACAAGATTAGAATTTGCTCATCATCAAAACACTGCTGGTATGCTTGGAGCCTACTATCATTTTAAAATAAAATAAATTTAATATTTACTTTACTAAATTAGTGTATTCTTCCTACTTTAATTAGAGAATGATTTAAGTTCTCTTTAAAAATCAAAAGAGTCTAGGACAAAATAGTTCTCAATCACAAAAAAGCTAAAGATTTCCAATTGTGGAACTCTAGCTTTTTAATTTTGAGTCGTTCTCTTATTGTATTTTAGGAGGTTATTGGCCATAAGTACCAATCCCATGTCAATTCTCACTTGACGCTTGCCTCTCAGATTACATCTCTTGTAACCCAAACAAGCCTTTATCTGCCCAAAGACAGGTTTCACATCAATCTTGCGTTGAGCGAAAATCTGTCTACCTTGGGGAGATAAAAGCGCCTGACATTCTTTAGCTTTCAAGTTTTGATAGCGTTCGTTCATATACAGTCCCTTTTGAGGGGCTGATTCAGGTTCGTCGGCGTAGTAAACCTTGATTTCTTGTTGAAAGTCTGTCTGTGTTTTCTGATATTTGGTATGGTGAAAACGATAATACCAGCCATCAGGATGTGTATAGCTATCCTCCTTGTCATTATAGTGCCAATTCGCTAAGTTTCTAGCTGACTGTTTATAGCCTCTCTTTTGTTCCTTATCAAACATGGCATATTTAATCAGATGGTTTACCTCCTTTTCATCGGTATTCACCACTTTTTCAATAGTAAAGACGAGATGGTCTTGCGGCAAGAAAGAACTGATTTCTAGTGGTAAAGTTGTTTGATTTGTGTTATAGTGAATATGCATGGGATAGCCTTTCTAAATGGTTTATTGTGCAATTCTATTTTACCAAGACTATCGCAACCATGCAAAAAAGCAACGGCAAATCCGCTTCTTTTTTGGAGATAAGAGACTATTGTCCCAGACTCTTAGTACTGGTTGGAGGATACGATGAAAGATAGTTATTGGTTAAATTATTTTCCGGAGTATAGTTTAGAAACGTTTGAAGTAGAATAGATATTAAGGACCTATCTTTCTCTTATTCCAAAGACTCAGCTCCTGTAATAGAAAATTTAAATTTGACTATTGAGTCAGGACAGAGAATTGCACTAGTCGGTCAACCGGGGTCAGGAAAAAGTACATTATCAAAAATACCATCAGGATTATATAAGATTGATACAGGAAAAGTTTTATTTGATGGTGTAAATATTAATCAAATAGATAAAAAAATATTAAGTCAAAATTTAGGAGTAGTTCCACAGGATTCGTTTTTATTGAACAGAAGTATTCTTGATAACATAACTTTAAAGCACGAAGTTACTTCACAAAAGATAGAGGAAGTTTGTAAAGCAGTTCAAATCTATGATGAAATCATGGCTATGCCGATGAAATTTAATACTATAATCTCAGAGATGGGTTCAAATATTTCAGGTGGTCAAAGACAACGGATAGCACTGGCACGTGCATTAATAAATAATCCTAGTATTGTAATTTTAGATGAAGCAACTAGTGCTTTAGACACTATTAATGAGGGAAGAATAACAAAGTATATAAAAAGTCAGGGCTGTACTCAAATAATTGTAGCTCATAGATTGTCAACGATTAAGGATGCGGATATTATTTTTGTAATGAAAGGTGGTAAGATTGTTGAGTCAGGAAATCATAAGTACTTAATGGAGCTTGGTGGAGAGTACTACAGCTTATATACAAAAAGGAAATGAGGTGTAAAGAAAATGAAGAAAGAAAATGAATATGTAATTTTAACAACAGCCTCACTAGGGGTGATGATTGGAATAGTGTTTGCAATTTTTTTAGATTTTCCAGTTGAATATGGTATTTCTTTAGGCTTGTTGAATGGAATAGTATTGGGTTCGCTGATTGTTTACAAAAACAATAAGAATTAAGCATAATTTTTTGCTGTAAACTAAGGAGTAGAGATGGCTATAGTTGGAATTATAAATCTAACAAAAAGCTTTAAAGATATTGAAGTTATTCATAACACTTAAATAATAGAGCAATTACAGTAGTAGCTTAAAAATATGATTAAATCGCTATTCTTAGGAGTAGCGGTTTTTCTTTTTGTTTAATACTCTTTGAAAATCTCTTCAAACCACGTCAGCTTTGCCTTGCCGTACTCAAGTACAGCCTGCGGCTCGCTTCCTAGTTTGCTCTTTGATTTTCATTGAGTATAAAAAGGGTTAAGTAAGTATAGTAAATTGAAATAAGATATGAACAAATCGATTAGAAAAGTCAAATTAATTTCTAGAAATATGTTAGAAATTGGTTTGAATTCCGCAATCAATTTGTTCAGTTTTTATTTCATTTCATTTTATTTAATTAGATTTTCCAATTTTTTAATTCAAGCTAAAAATCCCCAATCGTAGTGATTGAGGATTGAGTAAATAAATCTTAAACAATACCTTGTGCAATCATGGCATTTGCTACATTTTCAAAGGCAGCAATGTTTGCTCCTGCAAGGTAGTCTTTATCAAGACCGTATGTTTCTGAAGTCGTTTTAGCTGTGTTGAAGATGTTTGTCATGATGTCTTTGAGACGGCCATCAACTTCTTCACGAGTCCATGAGAGGCGAAGACTATTTTGGCTCATTTCAAGGGCTGAAACGGCTACACCACCAGCGTTGGCAGCTTTGGCAGGTCCGTAGAAGATACCATTTTCTTTGTAAACTTTGATGGCATCAAGGTCGCTCGGCATGTTGGCACCTTCAGATACACAGATAACGCCTTGATCAACCAAACGTTTAGCTGCTTCACCGTTGATTTCGTTTTGAGTCGCACATGGAAGAGCGATATCATAGTTACCAGCGTAAGTCCATACAGAACCTCCATGATAAGTAGCAGTTGCTTTTTCAGCTGCATACTCAGTCAAACGAGCACGACGTTTTTCTTTAACATCAACCAAAAGATCGAAGTCGATACCATTTTCATCGATGACATAACCATTTGAGTCAGAAACAGAAATAACAGTTGCACCGAGTTCAGTTGCTTTTTGAAGAGCATATTGAGCAACGTTACCAGAACCTGAAATAACGACTTTCTTACCAGCAAAGCTGTTACCGTTAGCTTTGAGCATTTCTTCAGTATAGTAAACCAAACCGTAACCAGTTGCTTCTGGACGAATCAAGCTACCACCAAATCCAAGAGGTTTACCAGTCAAGACACCAGCATCAAATTGGTTAAGACGTTTGTATTGACCGTAAAGGTAACCAATTTCACGTCCACCAACACCGATATCACCAGCAGGTACGTCAAGTGATGGTCCGATGTGTTTTTGCAATTCAGTCATGAAGCTTTGGCAGAAGCGCATCACTTCAGCATCTGTTTTACCTTTAGGATCGAAGTCTGATCCACCTTTACCTCCACCGATAGGAAGTCCAGTCAAGACATTTTTAAAGATTTGTTCAAATCCGAGGAATTTCAAGATCCCTTGGTTTACAGTTGGGTGGAAACGAAGTCCACCTTTGTATGGTCCAACAGCTGAGTTGAATTGAACACGGTAACCACGGTTTACTTGAATTTTTCCATCACGGTCAACCCAAGGAACACGGAAAGAAACCACGCGCTCAGGCTCAGTAATACGTGCCAAGATATTTTCTTCGATATACTCAGGGTGTTTTTCAAATACAGGTTCTAAAGTGTTGAAAAATTCTTCAACAGCTTGGAGGAATTCAGCCTCGTGCCCGTTACGAGCTTTCACAGTTTCAAACACGCTTTGGATATATTCTTTAGCAGATGTCATATCGTTCTCCTTTTATTGTCATATTTTATTACATAAGACATTATAGCAGAATTTTTTTTCACTGTAAAGAAAAAACAGAAATTTTCTAAAAATTCTTTCAATTCAGTTTTTTGGTTTTTTTGAAAATAGATAAAAAAACGAACGTTTTTCTTGGAAATATCTTTCTCAAAGACAAAATCTTAAAGTATGCTATAAGAAAAGAAAATGTTTAGCAATTCAGAAATCACTTGTTAATTTATCCGTGATATGTTAGATTTGCCAGTAAAACTATGACCATTTTGGAGGAAAGCAATATTTATACCAGACTAAAATCAAAAAGCATTATATAATAGTAATATGAAATCAACTAAAGAAGAAATCCAAACCATCAAAACACTTTTAAAAGACTCTCGTACAGCTAAATATCATAAACGCCTTCAAATCGTTCTATAGTAAAATGAAACAAGAACAGGACAAATCGATCAGGACAGTCAAATCGATTTCTAACAATGTTTTAGAAGTAGAGGTGTACTATTCTAGTTTCAATCTACTATATTTCGTCTGATGGGCAAATCTTATAAAGAGATTATAGAGCTTTTAGACTGTAATCAAACAACGATTTGGCGAAATGTAAAAAAATATGAGGAGTTCGGACTCGACTCTCTCCTTCAAGAAACACGTGGTGGTCGTAACCATGCATATATGACAGTTGAGGAAGAGAAAGCCTTTCTTGCTCGCCATTTGAAGGCTGCAGAGTCAGGAGAATTTGTTACAATTGATGCCTTATTTCAGGCTTATAAAAAGGAGTGTGGATGAACGCCTTTTTAGAAGAGCTTTCACAAGCTTATCCTTTTACTCGTTATGGACAATGCTATATGGCATAAATCAAGTACCTTAAAGATTCCGACTAATATTGGCTTTGCATTTATTCCTCCATACACACCAGAGATGAACCCATTGAACAAGTGTGGAAAGAGATTCGTAAACGTGGATTTAAGAATAAAGCCTTTCGAACTTTGGAAGATGTCATGAATCAACTTCAAGATGTCATACAAGGACTGGAGAAGGAGGTGATAAAGTCCATCGTTAATCGGAGATGGACTAGAATGCTTTGTGAAAGCAGATGAGTATAAGTCCTCGTTTTGAAACCTTAGAGCAGGCCATTGCCTCCAAAGATTTGGAAAAAGTCCGAGAAGCTTTTAAGAAAATGAATTCCACTTGGACCATCAATGAAAGTGTGGTTCGTTACAATAGTATAGCTCATTATGGACGTGTTGAAACAGCTATTTCCTTCCTGCCTAGTAGCATGGAAACCGAACCTACAGATGAGTCTGGAACATGAAAACAGCAGTTGATTTCAAGAAACAAAAAAGAACAGCCGAAACTGTTCTCTTATCATTATTTGAGACCGTATTTTTTGTTGAAACGATCCACGCGTCCATCTGCTTGAGTGAACTTTTGACGTCCAGTGTAGAATGGGTGTGAGTCTGATGAAATTTCCACACGGATCAATGGGTAAGTCTCGCCTTCGAACTCAACTGTTTCGTTAGAGCGTTTTGTTGAACCGCTAAGGAATTGGTAACCAGTAGTTGTGTCCATGAAGACAACTGGGCGATATTCTGGATGGATATCTTTTTTCATTTTGCAATATTTCCTTTCTGCCATGGTCTCTTTGCGAGCCATAGATTGTTACCATACTAGTCTATCAGATTCTGAAAAGTTTGGCAAGTATTTTATCAGTTTTTAAGCAAGTTTTTTAACTTTTGGTAGATGATTTCATTTTCTTCTAGGCTATAAGAATTAGCACCACTTGCTAGAGGGTGGCCTCCACCATCATGCTCCTTGGCGATTTCATTGATAGGATGGATTTTACTGCGTAAGCGAACTCGGTAGTGGCCATCAGCCTGTTCGACAAAAATTCCCCAGAGACTCACTCTGTCAATGCGTCCAGGTGCACCGACAATGGCTGCAGTTTCAGCATCGGTTACATTGTATTGTTTCAAGACTTCTTGACTCAGGATAACGCGAGCAGCACCATTTTCATCCACTTCCAGATGGTCGTAGATGTAGCCTTGCAGTTTAGCAATTTTGTAGCTCATAGTGTCCATTTTGTGAGTGAGAGCCGCAAAGTCAAAGTTATGTTCTCTCAAATAAGCAGCCAGGCGAAGAGTCCGTGCAGTGGTAGAAGGGTAGAGGAAGCGACCTGTATCACCGACAATTCCTGCAAAGAGCAACTCAGCATCGCGATCTGCCAAGGCTAGTTGGGTTGTTTGGGCAAATAGGGTAATCATCTCGCTAGCGCTACTTGAACTAGTATCGACCCAAGACAGGTCACCGTATACATCATCATTTGGATGGTGGTCAATCTTAATGAGAAAATCACCTTGACTATAGCGCTTATCATCGATACGAGCAGTATTAGCTGTATCACAGACGATGACAAGTGCGCCTTGGTAGGCTCTATCTTCAACAAGATCCATCTCAGCCATCCAAGTAAGAGTTGGTTCATCAAAACCGACGGCTTTGATGGTTTTTTCTGGGAAATGATGTTCCAGCAAGGCTTTCAATCCCACCTGACTTCCCAAGGCATCAGGGTCTGGTTTCATATGACGATGAATGATAATGGTGTCGTATTCTTTAATTTTTTCTAAAATTTGTTGGCAAATCTCCATAAATAACCTCAATTCTTTCTCATTTCATTGTAGCACAAGAATTTTTATTTTTAAAATGAAAAAGATGTGATATAATGGAGAAAGATAAATTGAGGAGGACGATATGGCATTAGCAAAAATTGTATTTGCCAGTATGACCGGTAATACCGAAGAAATTGCAGATATTGTAGCAGACAAATTACGTGACTTGGGCTTGGATGTTGATGTTGATGAATGTACAACTGTTGACGCTTCAGACTTCTTGGAAGCAGACATCGCTATCGTTGCGACCTATACTTATGGTGATGGTGAATTGCCAGATGAGATGATGGACTTCTACGAAGATCTAGCAGATCTCAACTTGAATGGCAAAATCTACGGAGTGGTCGGCTCAGGAGATACCTTCTACGATGAATTCTGTAAGGCTGTTGATGACTTTGACCGTGTCTTTGTGTCAACAGGAGCAGAAAAAGGTTCTGAGTGTGTCAAAGTTGATCTTTCTGCCGAGGAAGAAGATATTGAACGCTTGGAACAATTCGCAGAAGAATTGGTTGCTAAAGTAGGATAAGCATAAAAGTGCGCTGATGTAATCAATCAGTGCATTTTTCTTATCGAGAGTTGGGATTTTACTAGCCTAATTGATGGCTTTTTGATACAATAATTCAAATAAAGGAGGAGACTGTATGGATTTAGATATTATTCGTCAAGAAATCGATCAAATCGACGACCAAATTGTCAAACTGTTAGAAGAACGAATGCATTTAGTTGAGGGGGTGGTTGCTTATAAGAAAGCTTCAGGTAAACCGATTTTAGATACTAAGAGAGAAGAAGTTATTTTTGAAAAGGTTGGGAGTCGTGTAGAGGACAAGCGCTATCAGGAGACTATTGTAGCGACTTTTTCGGACATACTCAAACGTTCGCGTGATTATCAGGATCAAAATATCAAATGAAAAAAGAACAATTTTATCCGCTAGGAATTTTTCTAGCTGCTATGTTGGGCGGACTTGTCCGATATCTAGTTTCCACCTGGTTACCAGCCAGTCCAGACTTTCCTTGGGGCACTCTCTTCGTCAACTATCTGGGAATTTTCTGCTTGATTTTTCTTGTCAAGGGCTATCTGGTCTATAAGGGGACTAGTAAGGGCTTGATTTTAGCACTGGGGACGGGTTTTTGCGGAGGTTTAACAACTTTTTCCAGCCTAATGCTTGATACTGTGAAGCTGCTTGATACAGGGCGTTATTTTAGTTTAGTCCTGTATTTGCTTTTGAGTATCGGTGGAGGCCTGCTTTTAGCTTACTATTTGGGGAGGAAGAAATGGTAATCGTCTATCTTGCAATCGCCTGTGGCTTGGGAGCACTCGTACGGTATTTCTTTTCTCGCTATAATCAAGCTTCTAAATTGCCACTCGGAACGCTCATAGCTAATCTTTTAGGTTGTTTTTTAATTGGAGTATTCTACAATCATGTAGAGTCTAAGGAAGTATATGCTATTCTAGCAACAGGATTTTGTGGCGGTTTAACAACTTTTTCGACCTTGAATGACGAACTTCAAAGACTGCTAAGTGATAAGAAGGTCTTTTATTCTTACCTGACTTTGACTTACATAGGTGGTTTGGTTGCGATTTTTTTAGGAATTTTGCTATAAATTTCTTTACTTTTTTTTAGAAATTTGGTAAACTATATCTTGTGTGTAATGGACGCACAAAAATACAGTTTATCCGCTGAGGAAGATTCCTCAAGATTGACAAAGATAGGAGAATAAAATGAATCCATTAATCCAAAGCTTGACTGAAGGTCAACTTCGTACAGATATCCCATCATTCCGTCCTGGTGACACTGTTCGTGTACATGCGAAAGTTGTCGAAGGTAACCGTGAACGTATCCAGATTTTTGAAGGTGTTGTTATTGCACGTAAAGGTGCTGGCATCTCTGAAAACTACACAGTTCGTAAAATCTCTAACGGTGTAGGTGTTGAGCGTATCTTCCCAATCCACACTCCACGTGTTGAAAAAATCGAAGTTGTACGTTACGGTAAAGTACGTCGTGCGAAATTGTACTACTTGCGTGCTCTTCAAGGTAAGGCAGCTCGTATCAAAGAAATCCGTCGTTAATTCGACTAAAAAACTCTGCTTTTTCAGCAGAGTTTTTATCTAGCTCCCTTAGTTCAATGGATATAACAACTCCCTCCTAAGGAGTAGTTGCAGGTTCGATTCCTGCAGGGGGCATGTAATTAGATATCAAAGAAGTTTGTCAAAAAGTCTTTGATATTAAAAGAACGCATAATATAGGGGATTGTCTCCATAATATTATGCGTTTTATTATTGAAAAATTTGGGCAATCATCAGATAAAATTGAGACTATATCGAGTATATAAATGTTTGTATAGTCAATTTATTCAAAATCGTCAAGTTCTAAATTATTTAAAGGACTATAACATTCATATTTCTTTAAGTAATTGTTTATTTCTTCAGCAGTGGAACGAGGTAAATTAACTCTTAAATAGTCAATATCTTCCTTAGATAAAAAATGATTTGCATTCAAAATTGAGAAGCGAAATAATGCTTCATCAAAAGCAAAATCATAATCGTCATCAGATAATGATTCCATTAATGTTTGAATATGTTTTAGTGAGTAGTCAGGTATCGAATCGGGATAATATACTGGATAATCAGTGGCTGAAAAATTGTTTTCTAATCCTGAAATAGTAATTATCAAAGATTCTATGTAATATATTAAAGCATGTTTAATATTACCTTCTTGTTCCAAATGTCTTCCCTGAGCCTTTCGTGTGTTAGATAAGCATCCAAAATCTCCTGATACAGTATTCCTATGAGCTTGTTTATTTAAGAGACTCCATTTTATATCACCAAAAGTTGCTTTAAAAGAGATATTGTTTTTTTCTTTACAATAATCTTCCATAGTTATGTCTTTATCATAGTATGCTTTGATATAGTCACTATGTTCGATAATAAGATTTTGTGCTTCTTTTGTTAGTTTAAATTCGAACGGAATATCTAAATTGTCAATGTTAACATTATTAATTATTCTTGTAATTAATTCTGCTTTTTTTCCAGAAGTAGCTAAATTATGTTTAGATAATATAGTTTTTAATTCTACTACTGTAAGATATGATAAAGTCTTATTTTTAGTGAAGTATCCTAATTTGTATAATTGATTGTGTGTAGATTCAGGGTCAATTTGAAGAGAGTATTTAAAATATCTTGGGAAATTATAATTTCTCCCTGTTTTTTGAGTCCAATCTATGAGTATGAGTTGCCCAGGAGTAAGGCCACATTCTAATTCGTTTAGGTAAAAATTGTTACAATCAGAATTTGTGTCTCTATTATGATTATTTTGTTTTAAATTAAATAGTTTGCTAAAAAAATTCATTGGATTTTATTGCTAATCAATTCTTATTGAAAAATGATACTTTTACAGTACCCATGTTCGGATGGTGTGGGCAACGCCGGATTCGTCATTTGTTTTCGTGATGTATTTGGCGATTTTTTTGATTTCTGGATTTCCGTTTTCCATGACTACAGGGTTGCCAACGACTTCCAGCATGGCACGGTCATTTTCTTCGTCTCCGATAGCCATGGTTTCATCTTTGGTTAATCCTAGTTTTTCAGCTAAGTGAGTAATAGCTGAACCCTTGTCTACATTCTTTTTAAGGAGTTCGAGGTAGAAAGGAGCAGATTTGTTGATGGAGTAGCGTTCGTAAAATTCTGCTGGTATCTTTTCAATCGCAGCATCGAGAATCTCTGGTTCATCAATAAACATACATTTGACGATTTCCTTGCCAGCCATTTCTTCAGGAGTGCGGTAGAAGATAGGCATGCTGACGAGGGTTGATTCGTGTACAGTGTATGTTCCGATATTGCGATTTGCAGTATAGATACCGTCCTTAGTAATAGCATGCATGTGAACACCAAGCTTGCGACTGAGAAATTCCATATCCAGATAATCCTCATAGGTCAAGGATTCGCTGATAATCTCATGGCCAGTAGCAGTTTCTTGGACAAGGGCACCGTTGAAGGTCACCACATAGTCACCTTGGTCTCTCAACTGCAAGTCGTCCAGAAGTTTGGCAACACCTGCGATGGGGCGGCCAGTTGCAATCACGACTTTGACACCAGCTTCTTTGGCATCTTGGATGGCAGAAAAGACTTCAGGAGTGATTTCCTTTTGGCTGTTGACTAGGGTTCCGTCAATATCGACGGCGATTAGTTTAATACTCATAAAATTCCTCTTCTAGTTTTTATTTGGGGTAAAATGATCGTTCTCAATCAAGTGTAAAAATTGCTGGGTAATGCTTGCAAAGATGCTGTTTTGGTCCAACATTTCTTTTGGAAAATAAAAGCGATTATCTCCGTGGCGACTGCCAGCAAGGGATTGGACGATAGGAGACAGGCTAGAGAGTTCGGCCAGTTCTCCATTTTTTTGTAAAATCTCAATCTGTGTCCGTGGATTTTGAGATTCGGGACGATAGATATCATAAGGGAGGTCAAAGTTCTTATGAATGGCAGTATAGTAGTCGGGATCAAAGCCGATGTCCTCAACCAATTTTCTCATGCTAGTAAGTTGATCTTGGTCCTCTTGTGAAAAGGTAATGGATTTAAAGACCTTGCGGTTGACAAAGCGTTGAGATAAATCTGCAAGAATTTTGTCAGGACTAGTCATCCAAAGCTGGAAGTAGGTATTCATCACGCCATCATCCAGAGCCAGATAGTCAGTCAAGGTCACATTTTTTTCGAAGAAAGGCAGGAGATGTGGGGAAGTTCGTGCAAAGAAATTCTTGTCCTCAGGATAGAGTTCCTTGGCGCGTTTGAGGAGATTCTGCAGGAGAACTTCCATGGCGCGTGTTGCGGGGTGGAAATAAACCTGCATGTACATCTGGTAGCGACTGAGGACGTAGTCTTCGATGGCGTGCATGCCATTGCGCTGAAAGGCGATACCATTTTCGATAGGACGAATGACTCGGAGGATGCGAGTCAGGTCAAATTCCCCATAGGATGCTCCTGTAAAATAGGAGTCGCGCAAGAGATAGTCCATGCGATCTGCGTCAATCTGACTAGAAATGAGTTGTACGACCTGCTTGTTAGGATAGGTATGGTCTATGACACTGGCAACTTTCTCTGGAAAATCGGGCGCTACTTGTAGCAAGACTTGGTGAATCTCTGTCTCAGGACTTTGAATAATCTCCTGAGTAATAGCTTCATGGTCTGTATCAAAGAGATGTTCAAAAGTATGGGAGTAGGCGCCATGCCCAAGGTCATGTAGGAGAGCAGCGATCATGGTCAAGAGAGACTCGGCAGGATTCCATTCCTCAGGATATTTTTCTTCGAAAATCTCTGTGATGCGTCGTGCAATTTCATAGACTCCTAGACAGTGAGAGAAGCGACTGTGTTCTCCACCGTGGAAGGTATAACTGGAAGTTCCCAGTTGTTTGATCCGGCGCAAACGCTGAAATTCTTTTGTATTAATCAAGTCATAGATGATTTGATTATTGACATGGATGTAGTTGTGAACTGGGTCACGGAATACTTTTTCGTTCATATGACCATTATAGCAAAATCCTGCTCTTTTTGGTAAAATAGTAGGACAAGAGACAAGAAAGAGGGCCTGATGTGAAGATTCGGATGCGAAATACAATTCAGTTTGATGAGCAGTTGGAAGTGATTGACCAGCTTTATGATGTGGAAGTGCATGAAAAAGGAGATTATAGCTACCTGCTTTTCTATAATGAGGAAAAGGAAAAAGTAGTGATTAAATTTCATGGTCAAGAACTTGTGATGAGCCGATTTTCTAATCCCAAGACCATTATGCGCTTTCTAAAGAATAGCGATAGTTTAGCCTATATTCCTACACCTATGGGCATGCAGGAGTTTATCATCCAAACGAGCCATTATCAAGTTGATAGGCAAAAGATTGAACTAGATTATCAACTACAAAATCAAGAGGGACATCCTTTTGCCAGCTATCAATTGGAAATTACTTGGGGCTAGGCTCATGTCTTTTTCAAATTTAGCTATCTATCTTCTTGGATCGGCTTCCTAGTGTGGTAGATTAGGCTAATTTTTGGTATAATAAAAGTTATGGAAATCGAAAAAACCAATCGTATGAATGCGCTCTTTGAATTTTATGCGGCGCTTTTGACAGATAAGCAAATGAATTATATCGAGCTCTACTACGCTGATGATTACAGCCTTGCTGAAATTGCCGAGGAGTTCGGTGTCAGTCGTCAGGCTGTCTATGACAATATCAAGCGAACAGAAAAGATTCTGGAAGATTATGAGATGAAATTGCACATGTACTCGGACTATATTGTCCGCAGTCAGATTTTTGATCAGATTTTGGAGCGCTATCCCAAGGATAACTTTCTGCAGGAGCAGATAGAAATTTTAACAAGCATTGATAATAGAGAATAAGAGGAAGAAAAATGGCATTTGAAAGTTTAACAGAACGTTTGCAGAACGTCTTTAAAAATCTACGTAAAAAAGGAAAAATCTCTGAATCTGATGTCCAAGAGGCAACCAAAGAAATTCGCTTGGCCTTGCTCGAGGCCGACGTTGCCTTGCCTGTTGTAAAGGACTTTATCAAGAAAGTTCGTGAGCGTGCAGTCGGGCATGAGGTCATTGATACACTTAATCCTGCGCAACAGATTATTAAAATCGTTGATGAGGAACTGACAGCCGTTTTAGGTTCTGATACGGCAGAAATTATCAAGTCACCTAAGATTCCAACCATCATCATGATGGTTGGTTTACAAGGGGCTGGTAAAACAACCTTTGCTGGTAAATTGGCCAACAAACTCAAGAAAGAAGAAAATGCTCGTCCTTTGATGATTGCGGCGGATATTTATCGTCCAGCTGCCATTGACCAGCTTAAGACCTTGGGACAACAGATTGATGTGCCTGTCTTTGCACTTGGAACAGAAGTACCAGCTGTTGAGATTGTACGTCAAGGTTTGGAGCAAGCCCAAACTAATCATAACGACTATGTCTTGATTGATACTGCGGGTCGTTTGCAGATTGATGAGCTCCTCATGAATGAGCTTCGTGATGTGAAAGCATTGGCTCAACCAAATGAAATCTTGCTTGTCGTTGATGCTATGATTGGTCAGGAAGCAGCCAATGTTGCGCGTGAGTTTAATGCTCAGTTGGAAGTGACTGGGGTCATCCTTACCAAGATTGATGGCGATACTCGTGGTGGTGCTGCTCTGTCTGTTCGTCACATTACTGGAAAACCAATCAAGTTCACTGGTACAGGTGAAAAGATTACGGACATTGAAACCTTCCACCCAGACCGCATGTCTAGCCGTATCCTTGGTATGGGGGATATGCTCACTTTGATTGAGAAAGCTTCTCAGGAATACGATGAACAAAAAGCCCTTGAAATGGCTGAGAAGATGCGCGAAAACACCTTTGATTTTAATGATTTCATCGATCAATTAGATCAGGTGCAAAATATGGGGCCGATGGAAGACTTGCTCAAGATGATTCCAGGTATGGCCAACAATCCAGCCCTTCAAAACATGAAGGTGGATGAACGCCAGATTGCTCGTAAACGTGCCATTGTGTCTTCGATGACACCTGAAGAGCGTGAAAACCCAGATTTGTTAAATCCAAGCCGTCGCCGTCGTATTGCTGCTGGTTCTGGAAATACATTCGTCGAAGTCAATAAATTCATCAAGGACTTTAACCAGGCTAAACAGCTCATGCAGGGTGTTATGTCTGGGGATATGAATAAAATGATGAAGCAAATGGGGATTAATCCAAATAACCTTCCTAAAAATATGCCAAATATGGGAGGAATGGATATGTCTGCCCTTGAAGGAATGATGGGACAAGGCGGTATGCCTGACTTATCAGCTCTCGGAGGAGCAGGAATGCCAGATATGAGCCAGATGTTTGGTGGCGGTTTGAAAGGTAAAATTGGTGAATTTGCCATGAAACAGTCCATGAAACGTATGGCTAACAAAATGAAGAAAGCGAAGAAGAAACGCAAGTAAGACAAGAGATTGATGCAAATCTCATTTGATGAGAAAATAAAGTAAAAATTTCTATGATAAAACGTACAGTATCAAGGTTTTAGAATATCTGATATTATACGTTTTTTGATTTTAATAATTTTGTTAAGACACTTTTATTATGGTATGCGAAAAATCCACTCAGCTGTCTGAGTGGATTAGGTGTATTTAGACTCTTAGTCTTTATTTTCGTATGGCAAGATCAAGTTCAAGATGATTCCTGTCATGGCTGAAAGGGCAGTACCTGAAAGTGTAACTGGACCAAGTTTAAGGATAGCTCCTCCAAGTCCAAGAACCAACATAGCACTTGCGATGATGAGGTTTCGCATTTGAGCGAAATCAACACGTTCTTTAATCAAGACTTTCAAACCATTGCTGGCGATAACCCCATAGAGAAGGATTGACATACCACCAAGTACAGCGTTTGGAATAGTTGAAATCAAGGCAGTGAATTTACCAAGGAAGCTGAGGGCAATCGCGATGAAGGCAGCGTTACGGATAACTGAGACAGAAGCGATACGAGTCATACCGATAACCCCTGTATTTTCTCCGTAAGTTGTATTGGCTGGTCCACCAAGGAAGGCAGAAACAGAAGTTGCGATACCGTCACCAAGAAGAGTACGGTGAAGACCTGGTTCTTTTAAGAATTGACGGCCACAGATTTGACCCAAAACAGTATGGTCTCCGATATGTTCAGAAATTGTTACGATAGCGATTGGCAAGATAGCGATGGCTTCTGGACCAAAGTAAAGATTGTACTCTTTAAAGGCACCACCTGTGCTAAATGGCAAGTAGAAACCAGGAATTTCAAACCAGTTAGCTTCTAGGACAGGCGTAAAGTCAACCAAACCAAGAGTTAGTGCGAAGAGGTAACCACCGATAATGGCAAAGAGGAATGGAATGATTCGTAGGAAGCCTTTTCCTTTTGTATTGATAAAGGCAGCAATTAGGAAAGTAACAACGGCTACCAGAGCATTTTTCCAATTTCCGTCTGCTACAAGACCTGCATTGGTAACAGCTGAACCTGCAAGTCCAAGACCGATAACGATGATCATAGGACCGATAATGATTGGTGGCAAGAGTTTATCAATCCATTTTGTTCCTACAAATCGGATGCTGGTAGCAACAAGGACATAGACCAAACCAGTCAAGATAACCCCTGTTTGGGCAGCAGATACATCCCCCCCCATTTCTTTCATAGCCAGTGACATAGCTGTGATAAAGGCGAATGAAGAACCCAGATAAACTGGAACTTTAAAACCAGTAGCAATCATGTAGATGAGTGTTCCAACACCTGAAGCAAAAAGGGCAACAGATACAGGCATTCCCAAAATCAATGGTACCAAGATGGTCGCACCAAACATGGCGAAAACGTGTTGGAAACTAAGGAGAATTCCTTTTCCAGCCGAAGGACGTTGGTCAACGTCTAGTAACAAATCAACAGTTGATTCTTGTTTCATATAAACCTCACTTTTGGGCATCAAAAAAGAGCCCATTATTTTACAGCAATAGGCCCTCAGAGTAAGACTTCTTTAAAATTTAGATTTTAAAGAGTTTTAAATATTTCTGCGTCTTCGTCACCTCACGGGATGACATTAAAAACCTTTGCTTAGGATAGTATAGCAGAAAAAAATGATTTTGTAAATCATTTTTTCCCGAGCCTAGAAATAAAAGAGCGAGGCTGATTTTGTAAACATTTGTTTACTAAAAAATTTAAAGTGGGCGTTTATTTGGCATACCAGCCTTACGTGGATATTTATTTGGTGTTTCTTTTTTCTTTTCTACCACTGTGATATAGCGCGGATCTCTATTCGGTAGGGCGTAGCTGAGATTGTCTTCGACCTTACTAAAAAGGAGATTGAGGGCATTCTTAGCTTCTAATAATTCCTCAGGCGCATTGCTGGCCTTGAGTGCCAATAGTTTGCCACCAACCTTAAGGTAGGGAATAGTCAATTCAGATAGGACCTGCATACGGGCAACCGCACGAGCTGTTACAAAATCATATTGAGCACGGAAGTTCTTGTCTTGGGCAAAATCTTCGGCACGTCCGTGGTAGAAATGAACTCCGTTCAAATCCAGTTCTTGAGCCAAGAGTTGTAGGAAGTTGATGCGCTTATTGAGTGAATCAATAATGGTCACATCTAACTCCGGATAGAGAATTTTCATTGGTAGACTAGGAAATCCTGCCCCAGCCCCGATATCAAGAAGTTTGATAGTTTCATTGGGAATCAAACCTTGAAGAATGGGTGCAATCGAATCGTAAAAATGTTTGAGATAAACTTCTTCCTTGTCCGTAATCGCCGTCAAATTAATCTTCTCATTCCACTCGACCAAGAGCTCAAAATAACGTTCAAATTGTTCTTTTTGCTGGTCCGAAAGTGGAAGATTCTGCTCGGCAAGCAAGTTGTAAAATGTTTTTGGTTTCATAGTTATTTCCTTCTTTAGTATCATCTTATTTTACCACAATCATAGAAAATTTGATATACTGGTACTAATCTAAAAGCAGAAAGGACTTATATTATGACTTGGATTATTCTTGGAGTTTTAGCTCTTGTTGTTATTTTTGTGATTGTTAGCTATAACGGTTTGGTTAAAAATCGTATGCAAACCAAGGAGGCTTGGAGTCAGATTGATGTTCAGTTGAAACGTCGAAATGACCTCTTGCCGAACTTGATTGAGACTGTAAAAGGTTATGCCAAATATGAAGGTTCTACCCTTGAAAAGGTGGCAGAACTACGTAACCAAGTGGCGGCAGCGACTTCACCAGCAGAAGCTATGAAAGCCAGTGATGCCCTCACTCGTCAGGTTTCAGGTATTTTTGCAGTTGCAGAAAGCTATCCAGATTTGAAAGCTAGTGCTAACTTTGTTAAATTGCAAGAGGAGTTGACAAACACAGAAAATAAAATTTCTTACTCTCGTCAACTCTATAACAGTGTTGTCAGCAACTACAATGTAAAATTAGAAACTTTCCCGAGCAATATTATCGCTGGAATGTTTGGATTTAAAGCGGCAGATTTCCTTCAAACACCTGAAGAGGAAAAGTCGGTTCCTAAAGTTGATTTTAGCGGTTTAGGTGACTAAGATGTTGTTTGATCAAATTGCAAGCAATAAACGAAAAACCTGGATTTTGTTGCTGGTATTTTTCCTACTCTTAGCTCTTGTTGGTTATGCGGTTGGTTATCTCTTTATAAGATCTGGACTTGGTGGTTTGGTTATCGCACTGATTATCGGCTTTATCTACGCTTTGTCTATGATTTTTCAATCGACAGAGATTGTCATGTCCATGAATGGAGCGCGTGAGGTGGATGAGCAAACGGCACCAGACCTCTACCATGTAGTGGAAGATATGGCTCTGGTCGCTCAGATTCCTATGCCCCGTGTTTTCATCATTGATGATCCAGCCTTAAATGCCTTTGCGACAGGTTCTAATCCTCAAAATGCGGCTGTTGCTGCGACTTCAGGTCTACTAGCTATCATGAATCGTGAAGAACTAGAAGCTGTTATGGGACATGAAGTCAGTCATATTCGTAATTATGATATCCGTATTTCGACTATTGCAGTTGCCCTTGCTAGTGCTATCACCATGCTTTCTGGTATGGCAGGTCGTATGATGTGGTGGGGTGGAGCAGGTCGCAGACGAAGTGATGATGACCGAGATGGAAATGGTCTTGAAATCATTATGCTAGTGGTTTCCCTACTAGCTATTGTACTGGCACCTCTCGCTGCAACCTTGGTTCAGCTCGCTATTTCTCGTCAGAGGGAATTTCTGGCAGATGCATCTAGTGTTGAGCTGACTCGCAATCCCCAGGGAATGATTAATGCCCTAGATAAGTTGGACAATAGCAAACCGATGAGTCGCCACGTCGATGATGCTAGCAGTGCTCTTTATATCAATGATCCCAAGAAAGGTGGGGGGTTCCAAAAACTCTTTTATACCCACCCACCTATCTCAGAACGGATTGAACGTTTAAAACAGATGTAAAAGAATCCAGAGGTCGTCTCTGGATTTTTGCTATGTTGCAAATTTATACATCTTCTAAATTAACTAACTCCAAACCGTGTTCTGTCATGCGATAGATGATCGAGCAGACTTCTTTTAAGAAACGACGGTCATGCGAAACAGTGATGAGACCGCCTGGATAGGTTGCAAAGAGTTTTCTGATTTGGGGTTGAGAAGTGGGAGAAAAGTTTCGTGTGGGTTCATCCAGCAGGAGAAAGTTTGGTTTGCGCAGGACTAGATCCAAAAGCAGGAGTTTTCCCTGTTGTCCGCCAGATAAGGAGCGAATTTGATGCTGCATTTCTGGATAACTGAAATTGAGACTGGCTAGGTGAGAGTGGATTTTCTGAAGTTCCTCTTTTTCCCCAGTTTTGCTGATATAAGCTATTGGTGATAAATCCAATTGCAGTTTTTTGTGGTAATCTTGTGGCATAAAACCAAGGGAAATCTCTCTTTTATCATTCAGAAGTTGCTTTAATTTGGCTAACAGAGTTGATTTCCCAACACCATTTGGCCCGATAATACCGATTTTTTCTTGCCCACGGACAGTTAGTTGTAGTTTTTGAACCAAAACTCGGTCGTCAATGGACAAATTTTCTTTTTCCAGTTGGACTAAGACTTTAGAAGCTGGTAATGGTTGGATGTCTGAAAAGAAAAGTTGGATTTGTTCCTCTTCAAGTGGCTTTTGAGTCATGGACTGAGCTGCCTTTTCGTAGCGTTTTTCTTGTGAGAGGACAGTTTTCATCTTTTTAGCCAATAGGCGACCGGCAGTACTATCTTTGGTAGCTCGAAGCGCAGTTTCTACATTTTGTTTGACTCTCCGATGTTTTTCCATGGTTTTATCGTAGGCTCTTTGGTTGTTAGCAGCTTGCTGACTTTGTTTGGCAAAATTAGCCTTTCTCTGCTCACTATAGCTTTCATAGTCTAAATGCTCTACTAGCGTTTCCGCTTCTTTACGGTGTTTGACCAGTCGCAAGTGAACAATAGTGTCTGCCGTTTCAGAAAGAAAGTCTTCATCATGGGAAATGAAAATAACGGTTTGCCTGGTCTTTTGAATCTGGCCTTTTAACCAATCAACTGTCTCAAGGTCTAGGTCATTTGAAGGTTCATCTAAAAATAGAATCTCAAAGGGTTTGGCTAACTCATGGATAAGCTGAATTTTCAAAGCTTCTCCCCCTGATAGATTGCCAATCTCTTGGTCACTTGCGAAACGATTGCTATCAAAATGCAATTCCTCCGCCAAACGATAGAGGATACTGTAGTCTAAATCAATAGAATCTAAAAAGAAGTAGTCGTGTAAAGTTTTCTTTTTCAGCTCCTCGGGAAGTTTTTGAGGAATGTAGGCCAGTGACTGATAATCAGACTGGATGTCTCCCTTGATAGTGAAATCAGACAAATCTTCCCCCATTAAAGTTTTAAGTAAGGTTGATTTACCATTTCCTTCTTCGCCAATAATAGCTACCTTTTCCCCGTCTTGTATGGTCATGCTTAGGTCAGAGACAAGGTCTCGTAAATCTTTGTTTTGTGTGATGGTCAGGTGATTGATTTTTATCATACTATTGCCCTTTCTAGAATGTTCATAGTGCATAACAAAAAGCTCTACTTTACCTAGTAGAGCCCAAAGTCTATGTCAAAAAAACTCTATTAACATGCCAGAAAAAGGGCATAAAAGAGCACACAAAAAGAGACAAAAACAAGATCTACTAAATAAAGGTTCTTTATTTGATAGACTTAGTTGTTCATGTCTCCCTTACCTCCTAGTATTAGTATCTTTATACTATACTTTTAAGGAAATTTTGTCAACAGAAAACTGGAAATTCTATGCTCTAAAATCCAAAAACAGGTCTATAGAGACTTAGTACGTGTTTGACATGCTCGTAATGGATTTTATCATAGTTTAGCCAAGCAGTGCGTTCTTGATTGTTTAGTTTTAGGCTACCCAGTCCAATCATAGGACTGGTGGGTTGGTAAAATTTCTCAAGATCAATTAAGATACTGTTGTTCAACTTTTCCGTTTTTTGAGTTCTTGCATAGTAGTGTTTAGCAGCTCTTGTAGTCGAATATCATCTGCCGTACCCTGTTTACAGTTTTGGTAGCTTTTATTTAACTTGGATAGGAGTTGAATGAGTTTCATGTCTTCCGTGTGAGCATCCTCCTTGATCTGATGTACTCTTTCCCTATAGTATAGCACTAAAAAATAAAACTGTCATAGTGAATATGTTAAAATTTCGAATTTTAATTACAAAGTTTGGTGTGCTGATTTGTAGCCTTTTCATGGTATAATCAAGAGAGTAAATCTTTATGGAGGAAGTATGAAATTAAATATTCAAGAAATTCGTAAGCAGTCTGAAGGTTTGAACTTTGAACAAACGTTAGATTTAGTTGATGACCTGCGTGCACGTAATCAAGAAATTTTAGATGTAAAAGATATCCTTGCAGTTGGGAAAGTACAATATGAAGACCGTATGTATTTCTTAGATTATCAACTATCTTATACCATTGTTCTTGCTTCGAGTCGCAGTATGGAGCCAGTTGAGTTAGTTGAATCTTATCCAGTCACGGAAGTTTTCATGGAAGGCGCAACTAACCAGCTAGATCAAGAAGTTTTAGATGATGACTTGGTCTTGCCCATCGAAAATGGGGAGCTTGACCTTGCTGAGAGTGTATCAGACAATATCCTGCTAAACATTCCTATCAAGGTCTTGACGGCTGAAGAAGAAGCTGGTCAAGGATTTATCTCAGGAAATGACTGGCAAATCATGACAGAGGAAGAATACCAAGCTCAAAAAGCAGTAAAGAAAGAAGAAAACAGTCCTTTTGCTGGCTTACAAGGACTATTTGACGGAGATGAATAATGGTCTTGTCAAAAAAACGAGCACGAAAGGTGCTAGAAGAAATCATTGCCCTCTTCCCAGATGCCAAGCCTAGTCTTGATTTTACCAATCATTTTGAACTCCTGGTTGCGGTCATGTTATCAGCCCAGACGACAGATGCAGCGGTAAATAAGGCCACACCAGGTCTCTTTGTTGCCTTTCCAACACCCCAAGCTATGTCTGTAGCGACAGAGAGTGAGATTGCTTCACATATTTCTCGCTTGGGATTGTATCGGAATAAAGCTAAATTCCTTAAAAAATGTGCCCAACAGTTACTAGACGATTTTGATGGTCAAGTCCCTCAGACACGTGAAGAATTGGAGAGTTTGGCAGGTGTTGGTCGCAAGACAGCCAATGTTGTCATGAGTGTAGGATTTGGGATTCCAGCCTTTGCAGTGGATACTCATGTGGAGCGTATTTGCAAACACCACGATATTGTCAAAAAATCAGCGACGCCACTTGAGGTGGAAAAGCGGGTCATGGATATCTTGCCGCCTGAGCAGTGGTTAGCTGCCCATCAGGCCATGATTTATTTTGGAAGAGCCATTTGCCATCCAAAAAATCCAGAGTGTGACCAGTACCCACAATTATATGATTTTAGCAATTTGTAAGATGCTACATTGAAACTTTTTGCTTGATTTTAAGCATGCTTTGTGCTATAGTAAATGATAACTAAATATTCCTTTAAACCTGTCCCGTGAGGCAGGCAAGGAGCGCGATAAAGTAGAAGGGTGAAGTCTATACTGTGTGCAGTAGGGCTCGCTTGGCTATAAATTTCAAGTCTCCTTGTTTAAGGAGACTTTTCTTTTTGGAGGTTTGTCATGAAAACAAAAGAAGTTGTAGACGAATTGACCGTCAAACGAGCGATTACGCGTATTACTTATGAGATTATCGAACGCAACAAAGATTTGAATAAGATCGTCTTGGCTGGTATTAAAACTCGTGGTGTCTTTATTGCCCACCGAATCCAAGAACGTTTGAAGCAGTTAGAAAATCTTTCAGTTCCTGTTGTGGAATTGGATACTAAACCTTTCCGTGATGATGTTAAAAGTGGAGAAGATACTTCTTTGGTTTCTGTCGATGTGACAGACCGCGAAGTTATCTTGGTGGATGATGTGCTCTATACAGGTCGTACCATCCGTGCTGCTATTGATAATATTGTCGGTCATGGTCGTCCTGCGCGTGTGAGTTTAGCAGTTCTAGTCGATCGTGGACATAGAGAATTGCCAATCCGTCCAGATTACGTTGGAAAAAATATCCCAACCAGTCGTTCTGAAGAAATCATCGTAGAGATGACAGAACTTGATGACCAAGACAGAGTTCTGATTACTGAAGAAGCTTAGAAAGTTAAAGGAGTAGCCATGTCAGAAAATCAACAAGCATTGAACCATGTGGTGTCCATGGAAGACCTCACTGTCGATCAAGTAATGAAATTGATCAAGCGAGGAATTGAGTTTAAAAATGGAGCCCAGCTTCCCTATGAAGACCATCCGATTGTTTCCAATCTCTTCTTTGAGGATTCTACACGGACACATAAGTCCTTTGAAGTCGCAGAGATTAAACTTGGATTGGAACGACTTGACTTTGATGTGAAGACTAGTTCGGTTAATAAGGGTGAGACACTTTATGACACCATTTTGACTCTGTCTGCTTTAGGAGTGGATGTCTGTGTGATTCGCCATCCAGAGGTCGACTACTATAGAGAATTGATTGCTAGTCCAACGATTACGACTTCCATCATCAATGGTGGAGATGGTTCGGGCCAACACCCTAGCCAGAGCTTGCTTGATTTGATGACCATTTATGAGGAATTTGGCCACTTTGAGGGTCTTAAAGTTGCTATTGCAGGTGACTTGGACCACTCACGCGTTGCCAAATCCAATATGCAGATTTTGAAACGCTTGGGAGCTGAACTCTTTTTCGCTGGACCTGAGGAATGGAGAAGTCAAGAGTTTGCAGACTATGGAAAGTTTGTAACCATTGATGAAATCATTGATCAGGTTGATGTCATGATGTTTCTCCGTGTGCAACACGAACGCCATGATAGTGGAGCTGTATTTTCAAAAGAAGACTACCATGCCCAACATGGCTTGACTCAAGAACGTTACGATCGTTTGCAAGAAACAGCAATCCTCATGCACCCAGCTCCAATCAATCGTGATGTAGAAATAGCAGACCACTTGGTTGAAGCACCAAAATCACGGATTGTCCAACAAATGACCAATGGTGTCTTTGTTCGAATGGCAATCTTAGAATCCGTACTAGCGAGTAGAAACGCCAACTAAAACACAAGACGTTAAAAGACGCCAGTGAGCGTCCACGAGAGGTGAAAATATGACAAAAAGAATTCTAGTATTAGAAGATGGCACAGTTTTTGAAGGCAAGGCCTTCGGAGCAGATATTGATGTAACAGGCGAAATCGTCTTTAATACAGGGATGACCGGCTACCAAGAATCCATTACAGACCAGTCTTATAATGGACAAATCTTGACCTTTACTTATCCTTTGGTAGGAAATTATGGTATTAATCGTGATGATTATGAATCCATTATTCCAACTTGTAAGGGAGTCGTTGTTTTTGAAGAAGCGCGTAGAGCTAGCAACTGGCGCAACCAAATGACCTTGGATGAATTTTTGAAAGCCAAGAAAATTCCAGGGATTTCAGGAATTGATACGCGTGCTCTTACCAAGATTATCCGTAAGCATGGTACTATGCGTGCAACCTTGACCCATGTTGGGGACAGTATGGACCATGTGACGGACCAGCTCCAAGCAACAGTTTTACCGACAGACAATATCAAACAGGTTTCTACTAAAACGTCTTATCCAGCTCCAGGAGTTGGTTTGAGCGTGGTGCTAGTGGACTTTGGTCTCAAGCACTCAATCCTACGTGAACTTTCTAAACGCAACTGTAACGTGACAGTTGTTCCTTATTCGACAACGGCTGAAGAAATTCTCCATCTCAATCCTGACGGAGTTATGTTATCAAATGGTCCAGGTAACCCAGAAGACGTTCCACAAGCACTCGACATGATTCGCGGTGTACAAGGAAAAATTCCAATCTTTGGTATTTGTATGGGACACCAACTCTTTGCAATGGCAAACGGAGCTAAGACCTATAAGATGAAGTTTGGCCACCGTGGATTCAACCATGCGGTACGTGAAATCGCAACAGGACGAGTAGACTTCACCAGCCAGAACCATGGTTATGCAGTCAGCCGCGAGGATTTGCCAGAGCACTTGATTATTACCCACGAAGAAATCAATGACAAGTCAGTGGAAGGTGTGCGCCACAGATACCAACCTGCTTTCTCTGTTCAATACCACCCAGATGCAGCTCCTGGGCCACACGACGCTAGCTACCTATTTGACGAGTTTATCGAGATGATGGAAGTTTTTAAACAATCAAACTAAGAACGAGTAAAAGCTCGTCGGAGAATTTATGTAACTGAACACGGACGGAAAGCTCAGAATGTAGAGAAATCAACTTGGATTGTCAATCCTTCCTTGATTTTCTAAAATTCAATCGCTTTCTATTCGTCCTTTGTATCTTATTTAATGTCGCCCTGAGAGGCGACGAATAGAAAGGAGAAGATACATTGTTCGCGGAAGTGAACACGCCCTAAGAACTGTGTGAAAAAGATAAACATCGTCTTGACGCTGAAGGCGTCTACGCCGAGTTTCCTATTTTCATTGTGTTCTTTACGGGCTTTGTATCATAAACTATGCCTAAACGTACTGATATTCAAAAAATTATGGTGATTGGTTCTGGTCCGATTATTATTGGTCAGGCTGCTGAGTTTGACTATGCTGGGACCCAGGCTTGCTTGTCGTTGAAAGAGGAAGGTTATGAGGTTGTTTTGGTTAACTCAAATCCTGCAACCATCATGACGGACAAGGAAATTGCTGACAAGGTTTACATTGAACCGATTACACTTGAGTTTGTGACACGTATTCTTCGTAAGGAAGGTCCAGATGCCTTGCTACCAACACTCGGTGGTCAGACAGGTCTCAACATGGCCATGGAATTGTCTAAAAATGGTATCTTAGATGAGCTTGGCGTTGAACTTCTGGGTACCAAATTATCTGCCATTGACCAAGCGGAGGACCGTGACCTCTTTAAACAATTGATGGAAGAGCTTGAACAACCCATTCCAGAATCTGAAATTGTTAACACAGTAGAAGAAGCAGTTGCCTTTGCAGCGACAATTGGCTACCCAGTCATCGTTCGTCCAGCCTTTACCCTCGGTGGTACTGGTGGTGGTATGTGTGCCAATGAGAAAGAATTGCGTGAAATCACTGAAAATGGTTTGAAATTGTCACCTGTTACCCAATGTTTGATTGAGCGTTCGATTGCCGGTTTCAAGGAAATTGAATACGAAGTGATGCGTGACTCAGCTGACAATGCCTTGGTTGTTTGTAACATGGAAAACTTTGACCCAGTTGGGATTCACACGGGGGATTCCATTGTATTTGCCCCTGCGCAAACCATGTCAGACTATGAAAACCAAATGCTTCGTGATGCGAGCTTGAGCATTATTCGTGCCCTCAAGATTGAAGGTGGATGTAATGTTCAGCTAGCTCTTGATCCTAACAGCTTCAAGTATTATGTTATCGAAGTAAACCCTCGTGTATCACGTTCGTCAGCCCTTGCTTCTAAAGCGACTGGATATCCGATTGCTAAGTTGGCTGCCAAGATTGCAGTAGGTTTGACCTTGGATGAGGTTATAAACCCAGTTACAGGTTCAACCTATGCCATGTTTGAACCAGCCCTTGACTACGTAGTTGCTAAGATTCCACGTTTCCCATTTGACAAGTTTGAAAAGGGTGAACGCCGTCTCGGTACACAAATGAAGGCGACTGGAGAAGTCATGGCAATCGGTCGTAATATCGAGGAATCTCTTCTCAAGGCCTGCCGCTCCCTTGAAATTGGGGTGCACCACAATGAAATACCTGAACTTGCAGCAGTTTCTGATGATGCCTTGATTGAAAAGGTTGTCAAAGCCCAAGATGACCGTCTCTTCTACGTATCAGAAGCAATTCGTCGTGGCTACACACCTGAAGAAATTGCAGAGCTTACAAAAATTGATATCTTCTATCTTGATAAACTCTTGCATATCTTTGAAATTGAGCAAGAATTGGGTGCTCATCCACAAGATCTAGAAGTTTTGAAAACAGCCAAACTTAATGGTTTCTCAGACCGTAAGATTGCTGAACTCTGGGGAACGACTGATGATCAAGTTCGCCAACTTCGCTTGGAAAACAAGATTGTTCCAGTTTATAAGATGGTAGACACTTGTGCGGCAGAGTTCGACTCCGAAACGCCATATTTCTATTCAACCTATGGTTGGGAAAATGAATCTATCAGATCTGATAAAGAATCTGTACTTGTCCTAGGTTCAGGTCCAATCCGTATCGGTCAAGGGGTTGAGTTTGACTACGCAACCGTTCACTCTGTTAAGGCTATCCAGGCAGCTGGTTATGAAGCTATCATCATGAACTCAAACCCAGAGACCGTTTCAACAGACTTCTCTGTATCAGATAAGCTTTACTTTGAGCCATTGACATTCGAAGATGTTATGAACGTCATTGACTTGGAACAACCAAAGGGAGTTATCGTTCAGTTCGGTGGTCAAACAGCCATCAACCTTGCGGAGCCATTGGCAAAAGCAGGTGTGACCATCCTTGGTACACAGGTTGCTGACCTAGACCGTGCCGAAGACCGTGACCTCTTCGAGCAAGCTCTCAAAGAATTGGATATTCCACAGCCACCAGGACAAACAGCTACCAATGAAGAAGAAGCAGCTCTTGCAGCTCGCAAGATTGGCTTCCCAGTTCTTGTCCGCCCATCTTATGTACTTGGTGGACGTGCCATGGAAATCGTTGAAAACGAAGAAGACCTTCGTTCTTACATGCGAACTGCTGTTAAGGCTAGTCCAGACCACCCAGTTCTTGTCGACTCTTATATCGTTGGGCAAGAGTGCGAAGTTGATGCCATTTCAGATGGTAAAGATGTACTCATTCCTGGTATCATGGAGCATATCGAACGTGCTGGTGTCCACTCAGGTGACTCAATGGCTGTTTACCCACCACAAACCTTGTCGCAAAAGGTTCAGGAGACCATCGCAGACTACACCAAACGCTTAGCAATCGGTCTTCACTGCCTTGGAATGATGAACATCCAGTTTGTTATCAAGGATGAAAAAGTCTACGTTATTGAGGTCAATCCACGTGCCAGCCGTACTGTTCCATTCCTATCTAAGGTAACCAATATTCCTATGGCTCAAGTAGCGACCAAGCTCATTCTTGGTCAAAGTTTATCAGAACTTGGCTACCAAAATGGACTTTACCCTGAAAGCACCCGTGTTCATATCAAGGCACCTGTCTTCTCCTTTACCAAACTAGCTAAGGTAGACAGCTTGCTCGGTCCTGAAATGAAGTCAACAGGTGAAGTTATGGGTTCTGATGCTACTTTGGAAAAAGCTCTCTATAAAGCCTTTGAAGCTTCTTATCTACACTTGCCAACTTTTGGTAATGTCGTCTTTACCATCGCTGATGATGCCAAAGAAGAAGCCTTGAACTTGGCTCGTCGTTTCCAAAACATTGGTTATGGAATCCTTGCGACAGAAGGGACAGCAGCCTTCTTTGCTAGTCATGGCTTGCAAGCCCAACCTGTTGGTAAGATTGGTGATGACGATAAGGATATCCCAAGTTTTGTACGCAAAGGAAGAATTCAAGCTATCATTAACACAGTAGGAACAAAACGAACTGCTGACGAAGATGGTGAGCAAATTCGTCGTTCAGCCATTGAACACGGGGTGCCCCTCTTCACAGCGCTAGATACAGCTAATGCCATGCTTAAGGTACTTGAAAGTCGTAGCTTTGTTACAGAAGCGATTTAAATAGAAAAATAAGGTATAGCAGACTGAATTTAGAACAGTACACAGGGATACTAAAATATTTCTAGAAATTAATTTGAATTTTCTAATTGATTTGTTCGCATCTTATTTCAATCTACTATAGAAAAAAGTCTTTAAAATTATAAAACGCATCATATCAAGGTTTTTCAAAAACCTTGATATGATGCGTTTTATTGTGGGAATATGTATTTCATTTTCTACTAAAATTATGTTTTTGAATAACCTCTATCTTAGTAGTTTGTATAATCCCCCTCAATCAGTTTTTGCGATAAGCTTTAATGCTATGACTATACCACTCTTGCATTTCTTTTGATGGTGGTGTCATATAATCGCCATACATCTGGGTTAAAAATTGGTCATATTTTTTGGGAACAGGCAACATACGGCCCTCAAACTCAGTTAAAATCAGTTCTTTAAAGGTATCAACTGGGAAGATTTCTTTCATCCCTTCCTTACCGATCCCAACTCCTCCTTCATATTGAGGAGTGTTGGTTACAGCATTTTTGACTAGTTGATCAATTTTCTTGTAAAAGTAGCGAGGATTGACAAATCGGAGAGCGTACCAGCTACATAATCTAAGAAAATCTTTTAGTTTGCTATCACCGTGAACTGCTCGTGATTTTTTGATATAAGCTAGTTGACGAAGAGCCACATACTTATAGCTCTTGTCGACAATGCTCAAGTCTGTAAATCGATCAATTGGGAAGACATCGATGAAAAGGCTGGTATCATGACGCTTGTACTTAACATGGTCTTCTATAACAGTAGAAGTGTCCAAAATCGATGCGAAATTATGGAAGTACCAAGAAGATGTATCGTAGGAAAGAACCTTGTAGCGAGGGTGATTTTCTTCTTCAATAATCTTCAGTAAACGCTCATAATCCTCACGATAAAGGGAAATATCAATATCATCATCCCAAGGAATCATACCTTTGTGGCGGATGGCTCCAAGCATGGTTCCATAACTGAGAAAATAAGGAATATCATATTTCTTACAAGTCTCATCAATATAGTCCAGCAGGGCTAGTTGAATTTCTTTAATTTCTTTTTTTTCTAAATATTGCATCCTAAACCTCCAATTTATAAGCGTGAAATTCATGACTGTAGAAGCGTTTTTCTTCTGGTGGTAGGGTCATATAATCTCCATAAAATTGTGTCAAAATAGTATCAAATTTTTCAGGTGCAGGAAGGCTTAAATTCTCAAAGGGTAAATCGATTGTTTTATCAAAGGTACCACTTGGGAAGACTTCCTTTTCCTTAAATTTTGAAGGGATAAAAGCCATATATTGCCCATTTTCACGACTATATTTTTGAATTTCTTTCTCGATTTTATTTGCAAAATAACGAGGAGAAACCGGTCGAAGGAGTAACCAGAAGGCTGTTCGTATCCAATCTTTTAAAAGGCTATCCTTATAGACAATATTTTTATGTTTACTGAAAGACAGCAGTTTGAAGCTTTCCAGTTTATAACAAGTATCAATGACCTTAGGATCATCAAAGCGATCTATAGGGAAAATATCGATAAAGATACCAGACTCATAGGTTTTTGTATTTCGAGTATCAATAATTTTAGTCGTACTGTCTGTTATCTTGATAAAGTTGTTAAAGTAGTTCTTATCAGTTTCTAAGGATAGGAGCTTATACTTGCTTTTTTCCTTTTGAAAAATGTTAATAAATCGTTGGTAGTCTTCTCTAGGCATGGACAGATCAATATCGTCGTCCCAAGGGATAAAGCCCTCATGTCGAACCGCCCCAATCAGAGTACCGTAGTTAATAATATAGTTGATATTGTGCTTTTTACAGAGAGTATCAATATAATCCAAAATTTCTAATTCAATTTGTTTGGCATCTTCAATGGTTAGTTGTTTCATTTTAAACTCCTATGATTTTTTGAATTTATTTTTTAAGGCTAGGACATGGTTTAAAAATTCATAGAAAATGCTATCTTTTGTGAAGACAAGTAGACTAATATAAGAGATAGCTGATAACAAGACAATCAAACCAGTATTAATCAAAAATGGCAAATTAATGACCATATCCACAGGATACACGAAATTAATCAGGAAATAAATTGCTACAAAGGAAAGTGAAAAGAGAGAGTATCGAACAGTATAGCTAAAGATATGTCCCAAGTGGATGAGTTGTTTTCTATGGATGAAAATGATATAGAAAACAAGTAGAGAAGTCTCTGATAACATAGTTGTCAGTAAGTAGTATTCAGGAGCCACGATATGGTTGAAAAAGAGGAGACTATTCAAGCCCAAATTGAGTAGCCCAGCAAAGACTGTATAGACTGTGATACGTTTTTCATAGCCATTGGTAAAGAGAATTTGGGAACCAAGAATGGTATCTAAGGCCAGGATAATCGTACGAAAAGCGAAGAGAGAGGTCAAGATGCCGCCTCCGATATATTTTTCACTACCGTAAAGTAGGATGGCATTTGGTCCTAAAACCATGAGTCCAAAACTCAGTGGAATGATAAAGAAGTTAAAGATTCGACTACCTCTATTAACCAGAGAAACATAGGCTTCTTTGTCTCCTTTCCCCAGATAGTAACTGAGACGAGGCACACTCACTCCAATTGCACCTGTTACAACCCCAGCTATAACGGTCACAATTCGCTGAGCTATGGTATAGTAACTAACGTTGACATCAATCCCTGTTTTAACGAGGAAGAGGCGATCTAAAAAAGTGAAGAGCATATTGGCATTGGCAAAGACTAACATGGCTGTCAGAGGGAGAAAGAGTGGTTTAAAATCACTTAGGTGAATTTTAACAAGTTTGATGTCTCTTTTAATCCAAAAATAACTAATCAGGTAGTTAATCAGCGTCGATAAACTCATCACAAGTGTATAGACAACAATATCGTGTTCATTTTTAACAAATAAGAAAATAGAGACCAGCATCAGGATACGGATGAAGGCAGTTTTGTAAAAGAGAAAACTGTAATTTTCCAGAGCTTCATTGACCCATTCGATTGAAAAAATCTGGGCAATGAGTTGAATCCCCATAACAAGGTAGACCTTTTTGACGATTGGATTATCAGTAAAGAAGAGAGGATAGGCTAGGATATAGACAGCAGTGGTCAAAATCGTACAAGCGATGCACAAATAAAAAAGACTAGAAAAGGTTCTGTTAAGATCTTTTTTGTTATCCTTGACATTACTGATAGCCCTTAAACCGTAGTTATAGACACCATAAGTTGCAAAGGGCAAGAAAAATGACAAAATAGTGTCAACTGAGTTGAAGTAACCATAGTCAGTTCGGTCTAAGACACGCGCGACATAGGTTCCAGTTAGGATGGGAAAAATAATATTCAAGACACGAATTCCCATGTAAGATAGAGCATTTAATTTTATACTTTTCATTCAATTTACCTCGTTTTTCATTATATCATAAAGTTAGCTAATAAGAAATGAAGGGCAGTAAGTCAAGTAATCACTTTGAAGTTTCAAATCTTAAATTTTAAGTTTTCTTTAAGGAAAGTATATTATTCTGAAGGACTCTAAAATTTCGCAGTCATTTATTAGTAATTGCTACAGAATTCCTAGTCATTACTAGAAATAGGCTTGTTTCTTTGAATAATAGAACTGCATAATTCTCCTATTCTAGAAGGGGAGGACCAGTATTTCTTTCATGATAGGACTAGATTGTGGTATATAGGACTAGATTGTGGTATAATAGAGAGAATAAGTTTTTTTAGTAAGACAAAGGAGAAAATAGATGATTTATGCAGGAATTCTTGCCGGTGGAACTGGCACACGCATGGGAATCAGTAACTTGCCAAAACAATTTTTAGAGCTAGGTGATCGACCTATTTTGATTCATACAATTGAAAAATTTGTCTTGGAACCAAGTATTGAAAAAATTGTAGTTGGTGTTCATGGAGACTGGGTTTTACATGCAGAAGATCTTGTAGATAAATATCTTCCTCTTCATAAGGAACGTATTATCATTACAAAGGGTGGTGCTGACCGCAATACAAGTATTGAGAACATCATTGAAGCCATTGATGCTTATCGCCCGCTTACTCCAGAGGATATCGTTGTTACCCACGATTCTGTTCGTCCATTTATTACGCTTCGCATGATTCAAGACAGTATCAAACTTGCTCAAAATCATGACGCAGTGGATACAGTAGTAGAAGCAGTGGATACTATCGTTGAAAGTACCAATGGTCAATTCATTACAGGTATTCCAAATCGTGCTCACCTCTATCAGGGACAAACACCTCAAACATTCCGTTGCAAGGACTTCATGGACCTTTATGGATCTCTTTCTGATGAAGAGAAGGAAATCTTGACAGATGCATGTAAAATCTTTGTGATCAAAGGAAAAGATGTAGCCTTGGCCAAAGGCGAATACTCAAATCTGAAGATTACAACCGTAACAGATTTGAAGATTGCAAAAAGTATGATTGAGAAAGACTAGTAAAATGATTAATCAAATTTATCAACTAACTAAACCTAAGTTTATCAATGTCAAATATCAGGAAGAGGCTATTGACCAAGAGAATCATATCCTTATCCGTCCCAACTACATGGCTGTCTGTCATGCGGATCAGCGTTACTACCAGGGAAAACGTGATCCCAAGATTTTGAATAAAAAGCTTCCAATGGCAATGATTCACGAGTCATGTGGAACCGTCATTTCTGACCCGACAGGAACCTACGAGGTTGGTCAAAAAGTTGTCATGATTCCCAATCAGTCTCCTATGCAGAGTGATGAAGAATTCTATGAAAACTACATGACAGGGACCCATTTCTTGTCTAGTGGATTTGATGGCTTTATGAGAGAGTTTGTTTCTCTCCCTAAAGATCGTGTGGTGGCTTATGATGCTATTGAAGATACGGTTGCAGCCATTACAGAGTTTGTCAGTGTGGGCATGCACGCTATGAATCGTCTATTGACTCTTGCTCATAGCAAGCGGGAGCGGATCGCCGTTATTGGAGATGGAAGTTTAGCTTTTGTGATTGCCAATATTATCAATTATACTTTGCCAGAAGCAGAGATTGTGGTTATTGGTCGTCATTGGGAAAAGTTGGAACTCTTCTCATTTGCCAAAGAATGCTATATTACGGATAATATTCCTGAAGAGTTGGCCTTTGACCATGCTTTTGAATGTTGTGGTGGTGATGGTACTGGACCAGCTATTAATGACTTGATTCGCTACATTCGTCCTCAGGGAACAATTCTCATGATGGGAGTTAGCGAATATAAAGTCAATCTCAATACTCGCGATGCCTTAGAAAAGGGCTTGCTCTTGGTTGGGTCATCTCGTTCTGGTCGCATTGATTTTGAAAATGCTATCCAAATGATGAAAGTCAAGAAATTTGCCAATCGTCTTAAAAATATCCTTTATCTAGAAGAACCTGTAAGAGAAATTAAAGATATTCACCGTGTCTTTGCAACCGATTTAAATACAGCCTTTAAAACAGTGTTTAAGTGGGAAGTATAAGTCCTGGAGGTTAATTGTGGAGAAAATCATTAAAGAAAAAATTTCTTCCTTACTTAGTCAAGAAGAAGAAGTCCTCAGTGTTGAACAACTGGGTGGAATGACCAATCAAAACTATTTGGCCAAAACAACAAATAAGCAATACATTGTTAAATTCTTTGGTAAAGGGACAGAAAAGCTTATCAATCGACAAGATGAAAAGTACAATCTTGAACTACTAAAGGATTTAGGCTTAGATGTAAAAAATTATCTTTTTGATATTGAAGCTGGTATCAAAGTAAATGAGTATATCGAATCTGCGATTACGCTTGATTCAACGTCAATCAAGACCAAGTTCGACAAAATTGCTCCAATATTACAAACTATTCATACGTCTGCTAAGGAATTAAGAGGAGAATTTGCTCCTTTTGAAGAAATCAAAAAATACGAATCCTTGATTGAAGAACAAATTCCTTATGCCAACTATGAATCTGTTAGAAATGCAGTCTTCTCCTTAGAGAAAAGACTGGCTGACTTAGGTGTTGACAGAAAATCTTGTCATATCGATTTGGTGCCTGAAAACTTTATCGAATCACCTCAAGGACGACTTTATTTGATTGACTGGGAATATTCATCAATGAATGATCCAATGTGGGATTTGGCTGCCCTCTTTTTAGAGTCTGAATTCACTTCCCAAGAGGAAGAAACTTTCTTATCTCACTATGAGAGTGACCAAACACCGGTTTCTCATGAAAAGATTGCTATTTATAAAATTTTACAAGATACTATTTGGAGTCTATGGACTGTCTATAAGGAAGAGCAAGGTGAAGATTTTGGTGACTATGGTGTGAATCGTTACCAAAGAGCTGTTAAAGGTTTGGCTTCTTATGGAGGTTCAGATGAAAAGTAAAAACGGAGTTCCTTTTGGCCTTCTCTCAGGTATTTTCTGGGGCTTGGGTCTAACGGTTAGTGCTTATATCTTTTCGATTTTTACAGATTTGTCACCCTTTGTGGTGGCTGCAGCTCATGATTTTTTGAGCATCTTTATCTTACTAGCTTTTCTCTTGGTAAAAGAAGGGAAAGTTCGCCTCTCAATTTTCTTAAATATTCGCAATGTCAGTGTTATCATCGGAGCCTTGCTAGCAGGCCCTATCGGTATGCAGGCCAATCTTTATGCAGTTAAGTATATCGGAAGTTCTTTAGCTTCATCTGTATCGGCTATTTACCCTGCGATTTCAGTTCTATTGGCTTTCTTCTTTTTGAAGCACAAGATTTCGAAAAATACTGTATTTGGAATTGTCTTGATTATTGGAGGGATTATTGCCCAGACCTATAAAGTTGAACAGGTTAATTCCTTCTACATTGGGATTTTCTGTGCTTTGGTTTGTGCTATTGCATGGGGAAGTGAGAGTGTTCTTAGCTCCTTTGCTATGGAAAGTGAACTGAGTGAAATCGAAGCCCTCTTAATCCGTCAAGTGACTTCGTTCTTGTCCTATCTTGTGATTGTGCTCTTCTCTCATCAGTCATTTACTGCAGTAGCCAATGGACAATTGCTAGGTCTCATGATTGTTTTTGCAGCCTTTGATATGATTTCCTACTTGGCTTATTATATCGCTATCAATCGCTTGCAACCAGCCAAGGCTACAGGCTTGAACGTGAGCTATGTAGTATGGACGGTCTTGTTTGCAGTTGTTTTCTTGGGTGCACCGCTAGATATGCTGACAATTATGACGTCACTTGTCGTCATTGCTGGAGTTTATATTATTATTAAAGAATAAAGGAGATTCGTGTGAAAGCCATCATCTTAGCAGCGGGATTGGGAACTCGCTTGCGTCCTATGACTGAAAATACCCCTAAAGCCTTGGTTCAGGTTAATCAAAAACCTTTGATTGAGTACCAAATTGAGTTTCTCAAAGAAAAAGGAATCAATGACATCATCATCATTGTTGGTTATCTTAAAGAACAATTCGATTACTTGAAAGAGAAATACGGTGTTCGTCTCGTTTTCAATGATAAATACGCTGACTACAATAACTTTTACTCTCTCTATCTTGTAAAAGAAGAATTAGCCAATAGTTATGTTATCGATGCCGATAACTATCTCTTTAAAAATATGTTCCGCAATGATTTGACACGTTCTACTTATTTTAGTGTCTATCGTGAAGATTGTACCAACGAATGGTTCTTGGTCTATGGAGATGACTACAAGGTTCAAAACATTATTGTTGATAGCAAGGCAGGTCGCATCCTTAGTGGTGTATCCTTCTGGGATGCTCCAACAGCAGAAAAAATTGTTAGCTTTATCGATAAGGCTTATGCAAGCGGCGAATTTGTTGATCTCTATTGGGACAATATGGTTAAGGATAACATCAAAGAGCTAGATGTCTATGTTGAAGAATTAGAAGGCAATAGCATTTATGAGATTGATAGTGTCCAAGACTATCATAAATTAGAAGAAATTCTTAAAAACGAAAATTAAAAGCTTCCAACATCTGACAAAATAGTCGGATGTTTTTTTGATTTTTTACGAACTTTTACGAATAGATAGATGAGTAGAAAAAGAAATGGAGTTATTTATGAAAATCACAAACTATGAAATCTATAAGTTAAAAAAATCAGGTTTGACCAATCAACAGATTTTGAAAGTTCTAGAATACGGTGAAAATGTTGATCAGGAGCTTTTGTTGGGTGATATTGCAGATATATCAGGTTGCCGTAATCCAGCCGTTTTTATGGAACGTTATTTTCAGATAGACGATGCGCATTTGTCGAAAGAGTTTCAAAAATTTCCATCTTTCTCTATTTTAGATGACTGTTATCCTTGGGATTTGAGTGAAATATATGATGCGCCTGTACTTTTATTTTACAAGGGAAATCTTGACCTCCTGAAATTCCCGAAGGTAGCGGTCGTGGGCAGTCGTGCTTGTAGCAAACAGGGAGCTAAATCAGTTGAAAAAGTCATTCAAGGCTTGGAAAATGAACTGGTTATTGTCAGTGGTCTGGCCAAGGGCATTGACACAGCAGCTCATATGGCAGCTCTTCAGAATGGCGGAAAAACCATTGCAGTGATTGGAACAGGACTGGATGTGTTTTATCCTAAAGCCAATAAACGCTTGCAAGACTACATCGGCAATGACCATCTGGTTCTAAGTGAATATGGACCTGGCGAACAACCTCTGAAATTTCATTTTCCTGCCCGTAATCGCATCATTGCTGGACTTTGTCGTGGTGTGATTGTAGCAGAGGCTAAGATGCGTTCAGGTAGTCTCATTACGTGTGAGCGAGCAATGGAAGAAGGACGCGATGTCTTTGCTATTCCTGGTAGCATTTTAGATGGACTATCAGACGGTTGCCATCATTTGATTCAAGAAGGAGCAAAATTGATCACCAGTGGGCAAGATGTTCTTGCGGAATTTGAATTTTAAAAATGACCTAAGCTAAAATTCTAAGAAAAAATCAATTTTAAGAGAAAATGAACCCAACATTTCCATAATAAAACGCATATTAGCAAGTTTTTAACACTTGATAATATGCGTTTTTTCTAAGTGGATTAGTAGAGTAGAGGATTTTTCTCATATAATACTCTTCGAAAATCTCTTCAAACTACGTCAGCTTCCATCTGCAACCTCAAAACAGTATTTTGAGCTGACTTCGTCAGTCTTATCTACAACCTCAAAGCAGTGCTTTGAGCAACCTGTGGCTAGCTTCCTAGTTTGCGCTTTGATTTTCATTGAGTATAAGGGAAAGTATAGTGAATTGAAATAAGATGTGAACAACTCTATCAGGAAAGTCAAATTAATTTATAGAAATATTTTAGCAGCCAAGGTGCACTGTTATAGATTCAATACACTATAATTTAGTGTAATTGAGAAAGGAGAAATGATTGTGATTGATGTTGGCTAGGTTATGTTCAATGATTCCTACCGTCTCAAATCTTGTCAGTAAGGAAAAATAAATTCTTCAAAAGTAGAGATTACAAGGCTTGTTTAAGAAAGAATTCAAAGACCTTGACAAATAAAAATAAAATGGTTATTATAAGAAATGGTCTAAAATAGATGATGATACTTTTCGAAAATCTTTTTACGTCAGCTCAGCTTTGCCTTGCTGTGTTTTGAGCAAGCTACGGTTAGCTTCCGAGTTTGATTTTCATTTACTAGAAATGAAACTGATGAGAGATATCAGTAGACATTTGAGTCAGGATATTATGGAAAATGATAAAAAGAGCTCGTGAGATTGGCATATCAGACTACTAAAGTATTGAGTTTGTTAGGATTTTAGCGACTAGTTAGCTGGGAAAGGAAGATATTTGTGACAAATAATAAACTGTATTCGTTGATAGAATTTAGAAATAAAATATATGAAGAATTAGAACTTTCCAGAAGTGATTTAGCGATTTTACTATGTGCCATGCTTATCGCCTCTATCGGATTAAATATGGATTCGACTCCCGTGATTATTGGAGCCATGTTAATCTCTCCTTTGATGACACCTATTCTGGGAGTGGGGCTCTCTCTAGCTATATTTGATTTTAAATTGTTAAGAAAATCTTTTAAAATATTAGCTATTCAAATTCTTGCCAGTCTAATAGCTTCAACACTTTATTTTTATCTTTCTCCCATTTCGTATGCTAGTTCGGAGATTGTTGCTAGAACCTCTCCGACTATTTGGGATGTTCTCATTGCTTTTGTAGGAGGGATAGCAGGTATTATTGGTGCTAGGAAAAAAGAGACCAATAATATTGTTCCTGGTGTTGCTATTGCAACCGCCTTGATGCCTCCTCTTTGTACAGTAGGTTATGCTATTGCTTCTGCTAATCTAAAATTTATCATAGGCTCCTCTTACCTATTCCTCATCAATTGTAGCTTTATTGTCATTGCGACTTATATAGGTGTTAGGTTGATGATGGTTAAGAAACATTATTTTAAAGATAATGAAGAAGACTCTAAAATGCGTAGGATTTTGCTTCTAGTTGCTGTTTTGCTGATGATTCCGAGTTTCATCTCTGCAACGACTTTAGTGAGAGAAACGTTGAAAAAAGAGTCCCTTAAGAAATTTATATCAGAGCAGTTTCAGGGGTATAATATTTTGAAAAAAACCTATTCTAAAAAGACTCATACCCTAAAGCTAACCATTTCAGGAAATTATTTGACAGAAGAAGAACTCGATATGATTTCAAGTAAGAGAGGTGACTATGGTTTAAGTGATGTTTCTGTTCAAGTTTCACAATTGTCTGATTCAGAACAACTTAGTAAGGAAGAACTGGTGGAGTATTTCTTCCAGTATATCAAGGATAAGGAAGCAAAAGAAAAGGAAAAAGCTAATAAGTTTTATACAGAGTCTGAGGAGCAATAATTTCTTGAGAATAGCTGGTTTTTCTCGTGAGTCTTCTATGTATATCAAAGGAAGACTGAGGTTTTAAGTATAAAACTTTTCTTCTATTATAGTAGCTAAGTCTTGACAGGGTTCAAAAAATGGTTTACACTTTATAAAGTTTATTACTTTGAAAAGGTGTGATACTGTGGCTACGGCAACAAAAAAGAAAAAATCAACAGTTAAAAAAAATCTAGTCATCGTGGAGTCGCCTGCTAAGGCCAAGACGATTGAAAAATATCTAGGCAGAAACTACAAGGTTTTAGCCAGTGTCGGGCATATCCGTGATTTGAAGAAATCCAGTATGTCCGTCGATATTGAAAATAATTATGAACCGCAATATATCAATATCCGAGGAAAAGGCCCTCTTATCAATGACTTGAAAAAAGAAGCTAAAAAAGCTAATAAAGTTTTTCTCGCGAGTGACCCGGACCGTGAAGGAGAAGCGATTTCTTGGCATTTGGCCCATATTCTCAACTTGGATGAAAATGATGCCAACCGTGTGGTCTTCAATGAAATCACCAAGGATGCAGTCAAAAATGCTTTTAAAGAACCTCGTAAGATCGATATGGACTTGGTCGATGCCCAACAAGCTCGTCGGATCTTGGATCGCTTGGTAGGGTATTCGATTTCGCCTATTTTGTGGAAGAAGGTCAAGAAGGGCTTGTCAGCAGGTCGCGTTCAGTCCATTGCCCTTAAACTCATCATTGACCGTGAAAATGAAATCAATGCCTTCCAGCCAGAAGAATACTGGACAGTTGATGCTGTCTTTAAAAAGGGAACCAAACAATTTCATGCTTCCTTCTATGGAGTAGATGGTAAAAAGATGAAACTGACCAGCAATGACGAAGTCAAGGAAGTCTTGTCTCGTCTGACTAGTAAAGACTTTTCAGTAGATCAGGTGGATAAGAAAGAGCGCAAGCGCAATGCTCCTTTACCCTATACCACTTCATCTATGCAGATGGATGCTGCCAATAAAATCAATTTCCGTACTCGAAAAACCATGATGGTTGCCCAACAGCTCTATGAAGGAATTAATATTGGTTCTGGTGTTCAAGGTTTGATTACCTATATGCGTACCGATTCGACTCGTATCAGTCCTGTAGCGCAAAATGAGGCGGCAAGCTTCATTACGGATCGTTTTGGTAGCAAGTATTCTAAGCACGGTAGCAAGGTCAAAAACGCATCAGGTGCTCAGGATGCCCATGAGGCTATTCGTCCGTCAAGTGTCTTTAATACACCAGAAAGCATCGCTAAGTATCTGGACAAGGATCAGCTCAAGCTATATACCCTTATCTGGAATCGTTTTGTGGCTAGCCAGATGACAGCGGCCGTTTTTGATACCATGGCTGTTAAATTGTCTCAAAATGGAGTTCAATTTGCTGCCAATGGTAGTCAGGTTAAGTTTGATGGTTATCTTGCCATTTATAATGATTCTGACAAGAATAAGATGTTACCGGACATGGTTGTTGGAGATGTGGTCAAACAGGTCAATAGCAAACCAGAGCAACATTTCACCCAACCGCCTGCCCGTTATTCTGAAGCAACACTGATTAAAACCTTAGAGGAAAATGGGGTTGGACGTCCATCAACCTATGCGCCAACCATTGAAACCATTCAGAAACGTTATTATGTTCGCCTGGCAGCCAAACGTTTTGAACCGACAGAGTTGGGAGAAATTGTCAATAAGCTCATCGTTGAATATTTCCCAGATATCGTAAACGTGACCTTCACAGCTGAAATGGAAGGTAAACTGGATGATGTCGAAGTTGGAAAAGAGCAGTGGCGACGGGTCATTGATGCTTTTTACAAACCATTCTCTAAAGAAGTTGCCAAGGCTGAAGAAGAAATGGAAAAAATCCAGATTAAGGATGAACCAGCTGGATTTGACTGTGAAGTGTGTGGCAGTCCAATGGTCATTAAACTTGGTCGTTTTGGTAAATTCTACGCTTGTAGCAATTTCCCAGATTGCCGTCATACCCAAGCAATCGTGAAAGAGATTGGTGTTGAGTGTCCAAGCTGTCATCAGGGACAAATTATTGAGCGAAAAACCAAGCGTAATCGCCTATTCTATGGTTGCAATCGCTATCCAGAATGTGAATTTACCTCTTGGGACAAGCCTGTTGGTCGTGACTGTCCAAAATGTGGCAACTTCCTCATGGAGAAAAAAGTCCGTGGTGGTGGCAAGCAGGTTGTTTGTAGCAAAGGCGACTACGAGGAAGAAAAGATTAAATAAGAGGAGGGGCCCGAAAGTAAATTTCAGGCTCCTTTTGGTTAGAACTTGACAAAATACATCATTTTATGCGAAACTAGAAGAAGATTATTTTAACTAGGAGAAGTTATGCGTCTTATCTATCTGATAATTGGTTTTTTATCACTGGCCTTGGCTATTGTTGGGGTTGTTTTACCCTTGTTGCCGACAACGCCTTTCCTTTTGTTGTCTATTGCTTGTTTCTCCAGAAGTTCCAAGCGTTTCGAAGACTGGCTTTATCATACCAAGCTCTATCAAACATATGTAGCTGATTTTCGCGAGACTAAGTCTATTACGCGTGAACGAAAGAAAAAAATCATCGTCTCTATCTACGTCTTGATGGGAATTTCTATTTATTTTGCACCTCTTTTACCAGTCAAAATCGGTCTGGGTGCTTTGACCATCTTTATCACTTATTATCTTTTCAAGGTCATTCCAGACAAAGAATAATTAAAACAGTAGTTATTTGCCTTGATAAAATTGAAAGCATATTCATAACAATATGATATAATAAATTTGAAGTAATATTCAAGGAGAATCAAATGATTTACGAATTTTGTGCTGAAAATGTGACCTTGCTTGAAAAAGCGATGCAGGCTGGAGCTCGTCGGATTGAACTCTGTGATAATCTAGCAGTTGGTGGGACAACACCCAGCTATGGAGTGACTAAGGCAGCGGTTGAACTGGCAGCTAACTACGATACAACCATCATGACCATGATTCGGCCACGTGGTGGTGACTTTGTCTATAATGACCTAGAAATTGCTATCATGCTAGAAGACATTCGTTTGACTGCTCAGGCTGGAAGTCAAGGGGTTGTATTTGGAGTTTTAACTGCTGATAAAAAGTTGGATAAGCCTAATCTGGAAAAGTTAATTGCTGCATCAAAAGGAATGGAAATTGTCTTTCACATGGCCTTTGATGAACTAAGTGATGAAGATCAACCGGAAGCTATTGACTGGCTCAGTCAAGTCGGTGTCACTCGTATCCTAACTCGTGCTGGTGTGTCTGGCGACTCCTTAGAAAAACGTTTTGTTCACTATCACAGAATTTTGGAGTACGCTAAAGGTAAAATTGAAATTCTACCAGGTGGGGGGATTGACCTTGACAACCGTCAAACCTTTATCGACCAGGTGGGGGTAACACAATTGCATGGTACTAAGGTTGTTTTTTAAAAAATAGAAAGGAACTGCTAGCTTTGGGTAGCAGTTTTCACTTATGTTTGAAATTTTTAAATCCTATCAATTTAATCAAGAAAAGGCTCATGATTATGGTTTTATAGAAAATAGCGAAGTCTGGACATATAGTTGCCAGATTTTGCAAGGTGACTTTGTCATGACTGTGTCCATCACTGCTGATAATGTGAACTTTCAAGTCTTTGACCAAGAGACTGGCGACCTCTATCCTCACGTTTATATGGAAAGCATGAGGGGAAGTTTTGTCGGAAATGTCCGTGAGGCTTGTCTGGAGATTCTTTACCAGATTCGGAAGGCTTGTTTTGATGTGCAAGATTTTATCTGTCATCAGACTAAGCGTATCATGACTCAAGTTCAGGAAAAGTATGGAAACCAGTTGGAGTATCTGTGGGAAAAATCGCCTGATACAGCTGTATTGCGCCATGAAGGCAATCAAAAGTGGTATGCCGTCTTGATGAAAATCTCTTGGAATAAGCTGGAAAAGGGCAGAGAAGGACAAGTGGAAGCAGTCAACCTCAAGCATGACCAAGTAGCTAATTTACTTTCACAAAAGGGGATTTATCCAGCCTTTCATATGAGCAAGCGCTACTGGATTAGTGTGTCCCTTGATGATACTTTATCAGATGAAGAAGTACTGGAATTGATAGAAAAAAGTTGGAACTTAACCTCTAAAAAATGAAATATTTTAATAATTTTCATGAACTTTCAATTAGCTAAATATTCTTTACTGAAGAAATTTTCAGAAAATATAGGATTTACCACACTAGAGGAATATGGTGCATCTTCAAATACCTGATTGAGAATGTCAAGACGGATCGTCAGATCATCTATTCGCCTCACTGTCATGATGACCTCGGAATGGCAGTGGCAAATAGCCTTGCTGCTGTCAAGAATGGTGCAGGACGTGTTGAAGGGACTATCAATGGTATTAGGGAGCGAGCTGGAAATGCTGCTTTGGAAGAAATTGCAGTGGCTCTCAATATTCGCCAAGATTACTACCAAGTAGAAACCAGTATTGTCCTAAATGAGACCATCAATACGTCAGAAATGGTTTCTCGCTTCTCTGGTATTCCAGTTCCTAAAAACAAAGCCGTCGTTGGTGGCAATACCTTCTCCCACGAATCTGGTATTCACCAAGATGGAGTCCTTAAAAATCCTCTCACTTATGAGATTATCACACCTGAATTGGTTGGTGTTAAGATTCCACTTGGAAAATTATCTGGTCGCCATGCTTTTGTTGAGAAACTGAGAGAATTGGCCCTAGATTTTACAGAAGAGGATATCAAACCACTCTTTGCTAAGTTCAAGGCACTGGCCGATAAGAAGTAAGAAATCACAGATGCAGATATTCGAGCTTTGGTAGCTGGAACCATGGTTGAAAATCCAGAAGGCTTCCACTTTGATGATTTACAACTTCAAACTCATGCAGATAATGACATTGAAGCGCTCGTTAGCCTAGCCAATATGGATGGTGAGAAAGTCGAATTTAATGCGACAGGGCAAGGTTCCGTTGAAGCAATCTTTAACGCTATCGATAACTTCTTTAACCAATCTGTTCGTTTGGTGTCCTACACTATAGATGCAGTAACAGATGGAATCGATGCCCAGGATCGGGTTTTGGTCACTGTTGAAAACAGAGATACAGAAACCATCTTTAATGCAGCAGGGCTTGATTTTGATGTGTTGAAGGCTTCTGCTATTGCCTATATAAACGCTAATACCTTTGTTCAAAAAGAGAATGCAGGTGAGATGGGACGCAGTGTTTCTTACCACGATATGCCTAGTGTGTAAAGGAGAAGGCTATGGCAAAGAAAATAGTAGCTCTAGTAGGAGACGGAATTGGCCCAGAAATCATGGAGGCTGGTTTAGAAGTTCTGGAGGCTCTAGCTGAAAAAACAGGTTTTGACTATGAGATTGACAGACGACCGTTCGGAGGTGCAGATATTGATGCAGCAGGACCTCCCTTACCTGATGAAACCCTTAAGGCAAGTAGGGAAGCAGATGCTATCCTACTAGCAGCTATCGGTAGTCCTCAGTATGATGGAGCAGCGGTTCGCCCTGAACAAGGCCTGATGGCTCTCCGTAAGGAACTCAATCTTTACGCTAATATTCGTCCTGTAAAAATCTTTGACAGTCTCAAGTATTTGTCACCACTCAAACCGGAACGAATTGCTGGTGTAGACTTTGTCGTGGTGCGTGAATTGACAGGAGAGATTTACTTTGGAGATCATATTCTTGAAGAGCGCAAAGCGCGTGATATCAACGACTATAGCTATGAGGAAGTGGAGCGGATTATTCGCAAAGCCTTTGAAATTGCAAGAAATCGCAGAAAAATCGTTACTAGTATCGATAAGCAAAATGTTCTAGCGACCTCAAAACTCTGGCGGAAAGTAGCTGAGGAAGTCGCACAGGATTTCCCAGATGTAACCTTGGAACACCAGCTGGTAGACTCAGCTGCTATGCTTATGATTAGCAATCCTGCTAAGTTTGATGTTATTGTAACGGAGAATTTTTTTGGAGATATTTTATCTGATGAATCAAGCGTCTTATCTGGTACACTTGGGGTTATGCCATCAGCCAGTCATTCTGAAAATGGACCAAGTCTCTATGAACCTATTTACGGTTCAGCACCTGATATTGCAGGTCAAGGAATTGCCAATACTACTTCCATGATTTTATCAGTTGCCATGATGTTGAGAGATAGTTTCGGACGTTATGAGGATGCAGAGCGTATCAAACGTGCTGTTGAGACAAGTCTGGCGGCAGGAATTTTAACGAGAGATATAGGGGGGCAGGCTTCAACAAAGGAAATGACGGAAGCTATTATTGCAAGGTTATGAAGTTAGACGAAAAAATTACTCTAGTCCTTTTGATTTGGAATGTCATCATTTTCTTGATTTATGGCATTGACAAATTCAAGGCAAGAAGAAGAACTTGGCGCATCCAAGAGAAAATCTTACTCATTTTAGCCCTTACTTGTGGTGGTTTTGGGGCCTGGTTAGCTGGAATCACTTTTCACCACAAGACTCGAAAATGGTACTTTAAAACAGTTTGGTTTCTTGGGATGGTGACCACACTAGTAGCCTTATATTTTATTTGGAGGTAATGGATGGCAGGGTCTTCGAGGGAACACGCTGCTTGGGCTCTAGCGAACTATGGTTTTAAGGTCGTGATTGCAGGAACTTTCGGTGACATTCATTACAATAATGAACTCAATAATGGCCTGTTGCCAATCGTTCAGCCTAGAGAGGTTAGAGAGAAACTAGCCCAGCTACAACCAACCGATCAGGTAACTGTGGACTTGGAACAACAAAAAATCATCTCACCAGTTGAAGAATTCACCTTCGAGATAGATAGCGAGTGGAAACATAAACTCCTAAATACTTTGGATGATATCGGTATTACCTTGCAGTATGAAGAGTTGATTGCTGCTTATGAAAAACAACGACCAGCCTACTGGCAGGATTAGAAAAAATAGAAAAGGAAATATAGTAAACTGAAATAAGATGTAAACAAATGAATTGGAGCTTAACATCCATTTCCAGCAATTTTTTAGAAACTACAGTGGACTATTCTGGATTCAACACATTATAAAATTATGACAAAACACATTCACAAGAAGGCTACGACATTTTAAAAGGTGAGGGCGGATGTATCGTTTGCCCTACTAAAGTTGGTTACATTATCATGACCAGCGACAAGGCAGAACTTGAGCGTAAGTTTGCAGCCAAAGAACGTAAGCGTAACAAACCAGGTGTTGTTCTCTGCGGTAGCATGGATGAACTTTGCGCTTTAGCGCAACTCAACCCAGAAATTGAAGCATTCTACTAAAAACATTGGGATGAAGATATTCTTCTTGGTTGTATCCTTCCTTGGAAACCAGAAGCCTCTGAAAAACTCAAAGCATACGGGGATGGCCGTGAAGAACTTATGACTGATGTACGTGGTACTAGCTGTTTTGTTATCAAGTTTGGAAAAGCAGGTGAACAATTGGCTGCCAAGCTTTGGGAAGAAGGTAAAATGGTCTACGCCTCATCTGCTTCAATGATAAAACGATTGAAACTCGCTATGAGAGCAAGGTGTAATGGTGTCTATGGTCGATAAGAACGGCAAACTCATCCCAGAACAAGGAGGAGCACGTTCAACTTCACCAGCTCCAGTTGTGATCCGTAAAGGACTTGACATTGATATAGTAAAATGAAGTAAGAACAGGACAAATTAATCAGGACAGTCAAATCGATTTCTAACAATGTTTTAGAAGTAGAGGTGTACTATTCTAGTTTCAATCTACTATAAAATCATGATGCACCTGTCAGATACTTTTAACTCATGGGACTACCGTCAGGTTGAGTATTATTAGGATAGAGAAGAAGTCTAGTGTTAAGGACATTACAGCTCATAATACTAGGCTTTTTTATAGAAATTCGTTTCTTTTTCTATAGGATATGGTATTCTATGTAGAAAATATATGTTAATAAGTAATGCCAATATTTAAACATCATTAGTAAAAGGAGTTAGATTGATGAATAAAAGAAAAGTTAGTTTAGAAGATTTTTATAAATGGTATAGTCTAAATAAAGAAGAGTTATTAAATAAGGCAACTGTTGGTGAAAAGTTTAATGATAAATTAAAAGAAGAGTTTCTCCAGGAATGGCCTTTGGATAGGATTTTAACAATGTCAATCGATGAATATGTAATAGGAAAGGGACAGCAAAATAAGTCTTTATGCTACGCTCTTGAGAAGGGAAAATACAAAAATCTATTTCTTGGAATTTCTGGTGGCTCAGCTTCAAAATTTGGTATTTATTGGAATAAAAAAACAAACAAATATAAAGATCAAGCTAATAATGAGATTTCAGAGTTGGATCAGCGATTTTCAAAATTAAAATCAGATTTGTATGAAATTATCAAAGAAGGTATTCGTTTTAACTTTGAAAATCCTATTTTTGATATGAAAAGATCAACAAATGAATTTATTGGTCGTTCTGCTATGGTGACAAAATTACTTTGTATCTATTCTGAGGGAGATCCTTTCTTTGGTGTAAATATTAATAGTCAGAAAGAATTTTGGAACCACTTTGTTTCTCAGACAAATCAAGGTGGACCTTATCTGCAAAATCATAAAATAATTGAACTGGTGTCCAAAACTTATCCTGAGTTGGAGCTATCGAAATTAGGAACTATGCTTTTTGAGTATTCTAAGCTTTTTATGGAAAATAAGGAAGACAATAGTACAATGGATTCATCAAACAATTTTCGTCATCAATTAACTCAATCTCTATTAAAGTCTCCAAACCTTATCCTTCGTGGTGCTCCTGGCACAGGAAAGACTTATCTTGCTAAAGAAATTGCCAAAGAATTAACGGATGGTAACGAAGACCAAATCGGATTTGTACAATTTCACCCATCCTATGATTATACGGATTTTGTAGAAGGTTTAAGACCAGTATCAAATGGGGATGGAGCTATTGAGTTTAGGCTACAGGACGGTATTTTTAAAGATTTTTGTCAGAAAGCAAAAGAAACCCAATTGATTGGAGGACAAGATAATTTTGATGAGGCTTGGGATTCTTACTTAGAATATATAAATGTTGCTGAAGAAAAAGAATATATAACAAAAACATCATACTTATCTGTTAATAGTAGACAAAATTTGTCAGTAAATTATGATAGTGGTGTTCCAGGATGGTCACTACCTAGCAAATATGTTTACGAGTTGTATAAAGATAAAAATTATAATAAGCAAGAATACTACAAAAGTGGTGGAAAAACTGTCCTAGAAACATTGAGAAAGAGATTTGGTTTGAAAGACTATGTTTCCCCAACAGAAATTGATACTGATAAGAAATTCGTCTTCATCATCGATGAAATCAATCGTGGGGAGATTTCTAAGATTTTTGGCGAACTCTTTTTCTCTATCGACCCTGGCTATCGTGGTGAAAAAGGAAGTGTTTCTACCCAATATGCAAATCTACACGAAACTGATGAAAAGTTCTATATCCCCGAAAATGTTTACATCATCGGAACTATGAATGATATTGATCGTTCAGTGGATACCTTTGATTTTGCTATGCGTCGTCGTTTTCGTTTTGTTGAAGTTACTGCCGAGGGTCAAGTTGGCATGTTGGATAAAGAGCTGAATATCCATGCAGAAGAAGCAAAAATTCGTCTAAGAAACTTGAACGCTGCTATCGAAAATGTTCAGGAATTAAACAGTCATTATCATATTGGACCAAGTTATTTTCTTAAGTTGAAGGATGTAGATTTTGACTATGAATTACTCTGGTCTGATTATATTAAGCCTCTCCTAGAAGACTACTTGCGAGGTTCTTATGATGAGGTTGAAACTTTGGAAACTTTGAAAAAAGCATTTGAACTGACAAATAATGAGCAAAAAGATCAGGCAGTAGCTGATGACAATGAAGGCGATGAAAACGATGATGCGGATTACTGATAATCAACACAAGATTATTAAAGAAAAATTTGTTGAAGAATATCCTAAACTAAGCAATCTTCTTTTAGACAGAACCTTGGAAAGTCTATCCCAAGATGAACGTATTTTCATTTTTCCAAATGATTTGACTCATACTCCTGATTTGGATAAGGACCAAAAGATTTTTGAAACAGTCAATCAGAAAATCAAGACAGGGAACGTGATTGGTTTTCTTGGATATGGTCAGGAAAGATTAACGATTTCCTCACGATTTTCTGATGAGAGTAATGACCATTTTTTGCATTATCTCTTAAACAAGGTTCTTCATATCAATCTCACTAGTTTAGATGTTGCTTTGTCTCGTGAAGAGAGGCTTTATCAACTTTTGATGTATCTCTTCCCCAAGTATCTACAAGCTGCTATTCGAAAAGGTCTTTATAAGGAATATCATCGATTTTCTCATAACGACAGTCATGTTAAGGGAGTGATTGATGTAAGAAGCCATCTCAAGAAAAATCTTCCTTTCACGGGAAATATTGCCTACGCAACGAGAGAGTTCACCTATGATAATCCCCTCATGCAGTTGGTCCGTCACACTATTGAATACATTAAGAATCAGAAAAGCATTGGTCAAGGGGTACTAGATAATCTCTCAACTAGTCGTGAAAACGTATCTGAAATCGTGCGTGTAACGCCCTCTTATAAACTAGCTGATCGTGCTAAGATTATTCGGGGAAATCAATCTAAACCTATACGTCATGCATACTTTCACGAGTACAGAAACTTACAAGAACTTTGTCTGATGATCCTAAACCAAGAAAAGCACGGTTTAGGGTATCAAGATCAAAAAATCTATGGTATTCTCTTTGATGTTGCCTGGCTTTGGGAAGAGTATGTTTACACCTTGTTGCCAAAAGGTTTTGTACATCCCAGAAATAAGGATAAGACGGATGGAATTTCAGTATTTTCTGTTGGGAAACGAAAAGTATATCCAGATTTTTATGACAGAGAACGAAAGATTGTTCTAGATGCAAAATATAAAAAACTGGAATTGACTGAAAAAGGAATCAACCGTGAGGACTTATTCCAGCTGATTTCCTATTCTTATATTTTAAAAGCTGAGAAGGCTGGACTGATTTTTCCTAGTATGGAGCAGTCAGTAAATAGTGAAATAGGAAAAGTAGCTGGCTATGGAGCTCAATTGAAGAAGTGGTCTATTCGAATCCCTCAGAATGCCTCATTCTATAGTACATTTTGTAAAATGATGGAAAATTCAGAAGAAAATTTTAAAGCGATTATTGATGAAGAAGTGGGGAGAAAATAATTTCCCCTCTTTCTTTTATTTTTAACACAAGTAAAACCCGAACGATATATTTTAATTCATAAAATAATTTGACAAAAACTGTACTTTGGTTTATAATAAATTAAGGAAACGTCGGAAAAGGCGTAGTGATGCAAGAGCATAGGTAGGTCATTACAAAAGAAACGAGACATCGATATGTTAAATGAATTTCCAATTTTTGATTACGAAGATATTCAATTGATTCCAAATAAATGTGTCATTAAAAGCCGTGCAGAAGCGGATACAAGTGTCACTTTAGGAAATCACACCTTTAAACTACCTGTTGTGCCAGCGAATATGCAGACGATTTTGGATGAAAATGTAGCAGAGCAACTGGCTAAAGGTGGTTACTTCTACATTATGCACCGTTTTGATGAGGCAGGACGCATTCCTTTTATTAAACGAATGCACGATCAAGGGCTCATTGCTTCTATCTCTGTCGGTGTTAAGGATTATGAGTATGATTTTGTTAGCCAGCTCAAGGCTGATGCTCCTGAGTATATCACTATTGATATTGCTCATGGTCATGCGGATAGCGTGATTTCTATGATTCAACACATCAAGAAAGAATTGCCAGATACCTTTGTCATTGCTGGAAATGTGGGAACACCAGAAGCTGTGCGTGAATTGGAAAATGCTGGTGCGGATGCTACTAAGGTCGGAATCGGTCCTGGTAAGGTTTGTATCACCAAGGTTAAGACTGGTTTTGGTACAGGTGGTTGGCAGTTGGCTGCTCTACGCTGGTGTGCCAAGGCTGCGCGTAAACCGATTATCGCTGATGGAGGAATTCGTACTCACGGTGATATTGCTAAGTCTATCCGCTTCGGTGCTAGCATGATCATGATTGGTTCCCTCTTTGCAGGACACATTGAAAGTCCAGGGAAAACGATTGAAGTCGATGGTGAACAGTTCAAAGAATATTATGGTTCAGCCTCACAATATCAAAAAGGTGCTTACAAAAATGTGGAAGGCAAACGTATCTTGCTTCCTGCTAAAGGTCATCTGCAAGACACTTTAACTGAGATGGAACAAGACCTTCAAAGTGCTATTTCTTATGCAGGTGGACGTCAGGTTGCTGACCTTAAACACGTTGATTATGTGATCGTGAAAAACTCCATCTGGAATGGGGATGCTTCCCACTAAGACGGGGTCTTTGACCAAAAAACTTGTTATTAGAGCAAATTTCTGTTATAATAAAACAAGTTTCCACCCTTAGTGTAATGGATATCACGTAAGATTCCGGTTCTTGAGATGGGGGTTCGATTCCCTCAGGGTGGATGTAAACATCCTAAAAAGCCTTTAATAGGGCTTTTTTCTTTATCCTGACCCAAATTTGCCGCTAAAACTGAGAATCTCTGTCTAAAGAATTCCCAAATGCTTTCCAGTCCCGTTTTAGAGTGACTCAGGGGGCTTTTTTTGATATAATAAAAAGGACTATTATCAGTTAGAAAGAGGTTGGTATGAAAGAATTACAAACTGTACTAAAGAACCATTTTGCAATCGAATTTGCAGACAAAAATTTACTGGAAACTGCCTTTACTCATACGAGTTATGCCAATGAGCACCGCCTCTTAAAAATTTCACACAATGAACGCTTGGAATTTTTAGGAGACGCTGTTCTACAGTTATTGATTTCAGAATATCTATATAAAAAATATCCTAAAAAGCCTGAAGGTGACCTATCAAAACTCCGTGCTATGATTGTCCGTGAGGAGAGTTTAGCTGGTTTTGCGCGTGATTGCCAGTTTGACCAGTTTATCAAGTTGGGTAAAGGGGAAGAAAAATCAGGTGGTCGCAATCGTGACACCATTCTTGGTGATGCCTTTGAAGCCTTTCTTGGTGCCCTTCTTTTGGATAAGGATGTGGCCAAGGTCAAGGAATTTATCTATCAAGTCATGATTCCTAAGGTTGAAGCAGGCGAGTTTGAGATGATTACAGACTATAAAACCTATCTCCAAGAGTTGCTTCAGGTCAATGGTGATGTGGCTATTCGTTATCAGGTGATTTCTGAAACAGGGCCTGCTCACGATAAGGTCTTTGATGTAGAAGTTCTTGTTGAAGGTAAGAGCATCGGTCAAGGCCAAGGTCGTTCTAAGAAATTAGCAGAGCAGGAAGCTGCCAAAAATGCCGTTGAGAAGGGGCTGGATTCATGTATTTAAAGGAAATCGAAATTCAGGGGTTCAAGTCTTTTGCTGATAAGACCAAGGTCGTTTTTGACCAAGGTGTGACGGCAGTTGTTGGACCCAATGGATCTGGAAAGTCCAATATTACAGAAAGTCTGCGTTGGGCTTTGGGGGAGTCTAGTGTCAAGAGTCTCCGTGGGGGCAAGATGCCGGATGTCATCTTTGCTGGAACCGAAAGTCGCAAACCGCTCAATTATGCTTCTGTAGTTGTGACTCTGGATAATCATGACGGATTTATCAAGGATGCAGGTCAAGAAATCAGGGTGGAACGCCATGTCTATCGTAGTGGAGATAGCGAATACAAGATTGACGGCAAGAAAGTCCGTCTGCGTGATATTCATGACCTCTTCTTGGATACTGGATTGGGACGAGATTCCTTCTCTATTATTTCCCAAGGGAAGGTTGAGGAGATTTTTAATTCCAAGCCTGAGGAACGACGAGCTATTTTTGAAGAAGCTGCTGGAGTTTTAAAATACAAGACTCGCAGAAAAGAAACCGAGAGTAAACTGCAGCAAACTCAGGATAATCTGGACCGCTTAGAGGACATTATCTACGAGTTGGATAATCAAATCAAGCCTCTTGAGAAGCAAGCTGAGAATGCCCGTAAGTTTTTAGACTTGGAAGGACAACGTAAGGCTATTTATTTAGATGTTCTGGTTGCTCAAATCAAGGAAAATAAGGCTGAACTAGAGTCGACAGAAGAAGAGTTGACTCAGGTTCAAGAACTCTTGATGAGTTATTACCAAAAGCGTGAAAAATTAGAAGAAGAAAATCAAACTCTTAAAAAGCAACGCCAAGATTTACAGGCTGAAATGGCCAAAGACCAAGGCAGTTTGATGGACTTGACTAGTCTGATTAGTGATTTAGAAAGAAAATTAGCCCTATCGAAACTGGAGTCCGAGCAAGTGGCCTTGAATCAACAGGAGGCACAAGCCCGTTTGGCTGCTTTGGAGGATAAGAGAAATTCACTCAGCAAAGAAAAGTCTGATAAAGAAAGCTCTTTAGCTCTGTTAGAGGGAAATCTAGTCCAAAATAATCAAAAACTCAATCGTTTAGAAGCTGAATTGCTGGCTTTCTCAGACGATCCTGATCAGATGATTGAGCTCTTACGTGAACGCTTTGTAGCTCTTTTACAAGAAGAAGCGGATGTCTCAAACCAGTTGACCCGTATTGAGAATGAGTTGGAAAATAGTCGTCAGCTTTCTCAAAAACAAGCAGATCAACTAGAAAAGCTGAAAGAGCAATTAGCTATAGCTAAAGAGAAGGCTAGTCAGCAAAAGGAAGAGCTTGAAACTGCCAAGGAGCAGGTTCAGAAATTATTGGCTGACTACCAAGCTATTGCCAAGGAGCAAGAGGAGCAGAAAACTTCCTATCAAGCTCAACAAAGCCAACTCTTTGACCGTCTGGATAATCTCAAAAACAAGCAGGCCAGAGCTCAAAGTTTGGAAAATATCCTGAGAAATCATAGTAACTTTTATGCAGGTGTTAAGAGTGTTCTCCAAGAAAAAGATCGCCTAGGTGGGATTATTGGTGCAGTCAGTGAGCATCTGACCTTTGATATGCATTATCAAACTGCCCTAGAAATTGCGCTTGGAGCGAGTAGCCAACATATCATCGTAGAAGATGAAGAGTCGGCAACCAAGGCGATTGATTTCCTTAAACGGAACAGAGCCGGTCGTGCAACCTTTCTTCCTTTGACCACTATCAAGGCGCGTACGATTTCTAGTCAGAACCAAGATGCTATCGCTGTAAGCCCAGGTTTCCTTGGGATGGCAGATGAGTTGGTGACTTTTGATACTAGACTGGAAGCCATTTTCAAGAACTTGCTAGCTACGACGGCTATCTTTGATACCGTAGAACATGCGCGTGCAGCAGCGCGCCAGGTTCGTTATCAGGTTCGTATGGTGACTTTGGACGGTACAGAGTTGCGCACAGGTGGTTCTTACGCAGGTGGAGCCAATCGTCAGAATAACAGTATTTTCATCAAGCCAGAACTGGAGCAATTACAAAAAGAAATTGCTGAAGAAGAAGCAAGCTTGGGTTCAGAAGAGGCGACTTTGAAGACCTTACAAGACCAGATGGCTAGATTGTCCGAATTATTAGAAGCCATCAAATCTCAAGGAGAACAGGCACGTATTCAGGAGCAAGGCTTGTCCCTCGCTTATCAGCAGACCAGTCAGCAAGTTGAAGAGCTAGAAACTCTTTGGAAACTCCAAGAAGAGGAATTAGATCGTCTTTCTGACGGAGATTGGCAAGCAGATAAGGAAAAATGCCAAGATCGTCTTGCTACTATCGCCAGTGACAAGCAAAATCTGGAAGCTGAGATTGAAGAGATTAAGTCTAACAAAAATGCCATCCAAGAACGCTATCAAAACTTGCAGGAAGAGCTAGCGCAAGCTCGTTTGCTTAAGACAGAACTGCAAGGGCAAAAACGTTATGAAGTTGCTGATATTGAACGCTTAGGCAAGGAATTGGACAATCTTAATATCGAACAAGAAGAAATCCAGCGCATGCTCCAAGAAAAAGTTGACAATCTTGAGAAAGTTGATACGGATTTGCTCAATCAGCAGGCCGAAGAAGCCAAAACTCAGAAAACAAATCTCCAACAAGGTTTGATTCGCAAGCAGTTTGAGTTGGATGATATTGAAGGGCAGCTGGATGATATTGCTAGTCATTTGGATCAGGCTCGCCAGCAGAATGAGGAGTGGATTCGCAAGCAAACACGTGCTGAAGCCAAGAAAGAAAAGGTCAGCGAGCGCTTGCGCCATCTACAAAGTCAATTAACAGACCAGTACCAGATTAGCTATACTGAAGCTCTAGAAAAAGCGCATGAATTGGAAAACCTCAATCTGGCAGAGCAAGAAGTTAAGGATTTAGAGAAGGCTATTCGCTCACTGGGTCCTGTCAATATAGAAGCTATTGACCAGTACGAAGAAGTTCGCAACCGTCTGGACTTTCTAAATAGTCAGCGAGATGATATTTTGTCAGCGAAAAATCTGCTCCTTGAAACCATTACAGAGATGAATGATGAGGTCAAGGAACGCTTTAAATCAACCTTTGAAGCTATTCGTGAGTCCTTTAAAGTGACCTTCAAGCAGATGTTTGGCGGAGGTCAGGCAGACTTGATATTGACTGAGGGCGACCTTTTAACAGCTGGTGTGGAGATTTCTGTTCAACCTCCAGGTAAGAAAATCCAGTCGCTTAACCTCATGAGTGGTGGTGAAAAAGCTCTATCGGCTCTTGCCTTGCTTTTCTCCATTATTCGTGTCAAGACCATTCCTTTTGTCATCTTGGATGAGGTGGAAGCTGCGCTGGATGAAGCCAATGTTAAACGTTTTGGGGATTACCTCAACCGCTTTGACAAGGACAGCCAGTTTATCGTCGTAACCCACCGTAAGGGGACCATGGCAGCGGCCGATTCTATCTATGGAGTGACCATGCAAGAATCGGGTGTTTCAAAGATTGTTTCAGTTAAGTTAAAAGATTTAGAAAGTATTGAAGGATGACAATTAAACTAGTAGCAACGGATATGGACGGAACCTTCCTAGATGGGAATGGACGCTTTGATATGGATCGTCTCAAGTCTCTCTTGGCTTCCTACAAGGAAAAAGGGATTTACTTTGCGGTGGCTTCGGGTCGGGGATTTCTGTCTCTAGGAAAATTATTTGCTGGTGTTCGTGATGACATTATTTTCATCGCGGAAAATGGCAGTTTGGTAGAGTATCAAGGTCAGGACTTGTATGAAGCGACTATGTCTCGTGACTTTTATCTGGCAACTTTTGAAAAGCTGAAAACGTCACCTTATGTAGATATCAATAAACTGCTCTTGACGGGTAAGAAGGGTTCATATGTTCTAGATACGGTTGATGAAACCTATTTGAAAGTGAGTCAGCATTATAATGAAAATATCCAAAAAGTAGCGAGTTTGGAAGATATCACAGATGACATTTTCAAATTTACAACCAACTTCACAGAAGGAACGTTAGAAGCTGGTGAAGCTTGGGTCAATGAACATGTTTCTGGTGTCAAGGCTATGACAACTGGCTTTGAATCTATTGATATTGTTCTGGACTATGTCGATAAGGGGGTAGCTATTGTTGAATTAGCTAAAAAACTTGGTATTACAATGGATCAGGTCATGGCTTTTGGAGACAATCTAAATGACTTGCATATGATGCAGGTTGTGGGACATCCTGTAGCTCCTGAAAATGCACGACCAGAGATTTTAGAATTAGCAGAGACTGTGATTGGTCACCATAAGGACCAGTCGGTTATAGCTTATATGGAGGGCTTATAATGGCAGATATAAAATTGATTGCATTGGACTTGGACGGGACCTTGCTGACTACTGATAAAAGGCTGACGGATCGTACCAAGGAAACCTTGAAAGCTGCGCGCGATCGTGGTATCAAGGTCGTATTGACAACTGGTCGTCCCTTAAAAGCCATGGATTTCTTTCTCCATGAGCTAGGAACTGACGGTCAGGAAGATGAGTATACCATTACTTTTAATGGTGGTTTGGTTCAGAAAAATACGGGTGAAATCCTTGATAAAACAGTCTTTTCATATGATGATGTGGCACGCTTGTATGAAGAAACAGAGAAATTATCACTGCCTCTTGATGCCATCTCAGAAGGAACTGTTTATCAAATCCAATCTGACCAAGAAAGTCTTTATGCCAAAGTCAATCCAGCATTGACCTTTGTTCCAGTGGACTTTGCGGACCTGTCTAGTCAAATGACCTACAACAAATGCGTGACTGCCTTTGCTCAAGAACCTTTGGATGCAGCCATTCAGAAGATTTCTCCAGAATTGTTTGACCAATATGAAATCTTTAAATCACGTGAAATGTTGCTAGAGTGGTCACCAAAGAATGTTCATAAAGCAACAGGTTTGGCAAAACTAATTAGCCATCTTGGAATCAACCAAAGCCAAGTTATGGCCTGTGGTGACGAGGCCAATGACCTCTCTATGATTGAATGGGCAGGGCTCGGTGTTGCCATGCAAAACGCTGTTCCTGAAGTCAAGGCAGTCGCAAATGTGGTAACTCCTATGACCAACGATGAGGAAGCTGTCGCCTGGGCTATCGAAGAATATGTGCTAAAGGAGAACTAAGATATGGGATTGTTTGACCGTCTATTCGGAAAAAAAGAAGAACCTAAAATCGAAGAAGTTGTAAAAGAAGCTCTGGAAAATCTTGATTTGTCTGAAGATGTTGATCCTACCTTCACAGAAGTTGATGAAGTTCCTCAGGAAGAAGCAGAGGTTGAAATTGTTGAACAAGCTGTGTTCCAAGAAGAGGAAATCCAAGACACAGTTGAAGAAAGTCAGGATTCAGAGCCAGCTGTAGGGGTTTCTCAAGAAGAAATAGAAGAATTACCAAACTCAGAAGAATTACCAGAGGAAGAGAAGCTTGAGCACGAAGGAACTATAGAAGAAAATAATTCTGAAGTTCTTGAACCAGAAAGGCCTCAAGCAGAAGAAACCGTTCAGGAAAAATATGACCGCAGTCTTAAGAAAACTCGTACAGGTTTCGGTGCCCGCTTGAATGCCTTCTTTGCTAACTTCCGCTCTGTTGACGAAGAATTTTTCGAGGAACTGGAAGAACTGCTGATTATGAGTGATGTTGGTGTCCAAGTCGCTTCTAACTTAACGGAGGAACTACGTTACGAAGCCAAGCTTGAAAATGCCAAGAAACCTGATGCACTTCGTCGTGTCATCATTGAGAAATTGGTTGAGCTTTATGAAAAGGATGGTAGCTACGATGAAAGCATCCACTTCCAAGATAACTTGACAGTTATGCTCTTTGTTGGTGTGAATGGTGTTGGGAAAACAACTTCTATCGGAAAACTAGCCCACCGCTACAAACAAGCTGGTAAGAAGGTCATGCTGGTTGCAGCAGATACCTTCCGTGCGGGTGCAGTAGCTCAGCTAGCTGAATGGGGCCGACGAGTAGATGTTCCAGTAGTAACTGGACCTGAAAAAGCTGATCCAGCCAGCGTGGTCTTTGATGGTATGGAACGTGCCGTGGCTGAAGGTATCGATATTCTCATGATTGATACTGCTGGTCGTCTGCAAAATAAGGATAACCTTATGGCTGAGTTGGAAAAGATTGGTCGTATTATCAAACGTGTTGTGCCAGAAGCACCACATGAAACCTTCTTGGCACTTGATGCATCAACAGGTCAAAATGCCCTAGTACAGGCCAAAGAATTTTCGAAAATCACACCTTTAACGGGAATTGTTTTGACTAAGATTGATGGAACTGCTCGAGGAGGTGTGGTTCTAGCCATTCGTGAAGAACTCAATATTCCTGTAAAATTGATTGGTTTTGGTGAAAAAATCGATGATATTGGAGAGTTTAACTCAGAAAACTTTATGAAAGGTCTCTTGGAAGGCTTAATCTAATCAGAAGCAAAAATCCTGCAAGGTACAAACTTGCAGGATTTTTTTATTCTAAGCGACCATCTTGACGATAGGCGATATCTGGTTGCCAAGTCCATTTGGCACCGAATTTTTCAAGTAGGTCAAAGCTGGCTTGAGGTCCCATGCTTCCAGCTTTATAGTCATGAAGTGGGGCACCATTTTCAGCCCAGAGCTTTTCAATACGATCAATCAACTTCCATGATGCACCAACTTCATCCCAGTGGCTAAAGTTAGTTGAGTTGTTATTTAGGACATCATAAATCAATTTCTCGTATGGTTCTGGAGAAGCACCAGTTGCAGTCGCATCTGTACGGTAATCAAGTGAGTTAGGAGCCAAGTTAAATTCTTCTCCTACTTGCTTCCCATTTAGGCTAAGAGAGAAGCCTTCTGTTGGTTGAATATAGATGGTCAAAATATTTGGAGCAAGTGGTTCTCCAAAGATAGAATCCATTTGTTTAAAGACGATGTTGACATGAGTTCCTTTTTCAGTCAGTCGTTTACCTGTACGGAAAAAGAAAGGAACACTACGGAATCGATCGCTGTCTACAAAGAAGGCACCAGATGTAAAGGTTTCAGTTGTTGATTCTGGATTCACATTTGGCTCGCTACGATAAGAGATGTATTTCATGCCATCAATCTTACCAGAGCGGTATTGCCCACGGATAAAGTGTTCTTTGAGTTCTTCATCAGTTGGATGATAGAGGTTTTTAAAGACCTTAATCTTTTCAGCACGAATCTCGTCTTTTGTGAAGCTTGCTGGTTTGTCCATGGCGAGGAGCGAAAGAAGTTGTAGAGTGTGGTTTTGGACCATGTCACGGAGGGCACCGGATTGGTCATAGTAGCCACCACGTTCTTCTACACCCAAGCGCTCCGCAAAGGTAATTTGAACATTGTCGATAAAATCCTTGTTCCAAACGTTTTCAAAAATCAAGTTTGCAAAGCGAACTGCAAAGATGCTTTGGATCATTTCCTTACCAAGATAATGGTCGATACGGAAAATTTGTTCTTCGTCAAATGTTGCTAGGAGTTCGTCATTCAACTTGCTTGCAGTTGCGTAATCTGTACCAAATGGTTTTTCAACGATCAAGCGCTCAAAACCTTTGCCATCGACAATGTTTTCAGATTTGAGGTGTTTGGCAATGGTTCCAAAGAACTGAGGTGCCATAGACAAGAAGAAGAGCTTATTGTGTTCAGCTTGGTATTTTTCATTAAGCTCAGCTTGTAATTGACGCAAAGCAATATAATGTTCCGAATCATTGACATCATGGCTTTGATAGTAGAAGTGGCTAGCAAATTCTTGGGCTTGCTCGGTACTATCTGCCAAATCAAGGATGGACTCGACAACTACAGATTCAAAATATTCCTTACTCCAAGGTCTACGGGCAGTTCCAATAACGGCAAAGTGCTTGGAAAGATTGCCGGATTGATATAGTCTAAAAAGGGAAGGGTAGAGCTTGCGTTTAGCCAGGTCTCCACTCGCACCGAAAATTGTAACAATAACCTTAGATGACATCTAGCTACCTAATTTCTATTTTTATTCCTAGTCTTGCTAGGTATGAGGAAACCTCATTTCATAAACTTAATTCTAACATAATTTTCCGAAAAATCAAAAATTCCAATACGAGGTAGAAAAACTGCAAGGAAATCCTTACAGTTTGAGTTTAGACGTTTAAGACCTTATCTAAGAACTCTTTCAGACGAGGGTGTTGTGGGTTATCAAAGATTTGGTCAGGTGTTCCGTCTTCAAGGAACTCGCCATCTGCAGTAAAGATAACGCGGTTGGCAACCTGACGAGCAAATCCCATCTCATGGGTTACGATAATCATGGTCATGCCTTGCTCAGCCAATTCCTTCATAACGTTAAGTACGTCTCCAACCATCTCAGGGTCAAGGGCAGAAGTTGGTTCATCGAAGAGCATGATGTCTGGATTCATTGCTAGGCCACGAGCGATGGCCACACGTTGTTTTTGACCACCTGATAGGCTATCTGGATTGGCATTAGCTTTATCTGCCAGTCCAACCTTTTCAAGCAACTCCATTCCCAATTCCTCAGCTTCTTCCTTAGTCATCAACTTGTGCTCAATAGGAGCAAAGGTGATGTTGTCCAATACAGACATATGAGGGAAGAGGTTGAAGTGTTGGAATACCATGCCGATATTTTCACGGACGTGGTCAACATTGGTTGTTTTTTCAGTTAAATCATAGCCGTTCACAGTGATGTGACCGCTAGTGACTTCTTCTAAAAGATTGAGGCTACGGAGGAAAGTTGACTTACCAGAACCTGAAGGACCGATGATACAAACAACATCTCCTTCATAGAACTTAGTCGTAATTCCTTTTAGGACTTCATTTTTTCCATAGTACTTGTGTAAATCATTTACATCAATTTTTAATTTTGCCATTAACGAATCCTCTTTTCTAAGCGTTTCGCTAGTCTAGTCAAAAGTGTGATAATTACAAGATAGAAGATAGCAAGGATTGCATACATCTTGAAACTTTGGTAGTTACGAGCAATGATAATCTTACCAGTTTGGAAGAGTTCAACCAAACCGATAGCAGATACGATAGTTGTATCTTTAAGAGCGATAACGAATTGGTTGACAAAGTTTGGCAACATCAATTTAGTTGCTTGTGGCAAGATAATCTTACGCATGGTTTTTCCATAAGAGATACCCAAGCTTCGGCTGGCTTCCATTTGGCCAACTGGAACGGCCTGAATACCACCACGAACGATTTCAGCGATATAAGCAGCCGCATTGAGTGAGAGGGCAATTGTTCCAGCTACAAAGTCGTTAATTGGGCTTTGTTGGCCTGTGATAGACTCGATGAAGTTTGGAATTCCCCAGAAGATGAAGGCTGCAAGAATCATCAATGGAATACCACGAATAACGTCAACGAAAATCTCAGAGATGACGCGAAGAGATTTGTATGGGCTAACGCTAAACATACCGAAGATAATTCCGATGACAATGGCAATAGCAAATGAGATAAGAGCTAGAGCAAGAGTGATACCAAGACCGCTAAGGAGTTGTTTGTAGTTGTTTTGAAGCAAGCCCCAGAGCGTTGTTTCGTCAACAGTACTTGTTGAAGCAGTTGAAGATTCGCTAGCTAGGTATTTGTCAAGAATCTTTTGGAATTCACCGTTTGCTTTAAGGTTTGCAAGTCCGTTGTTGAACATTTCAATCAGTTCTGGATTTGCTCCTTTTTTAACGGCAAAGGCTGTTTCACCGATTGGAGTTCCAGAGATTGGAGTTTTCAATTTTTGACCTTGGCTGATAGAATATTTGAGAACAGGTTCATCATCCATAACGGCATCAATGGCACCAGTGTTTAAACTGTCATACATTGAAGAACCATCAGCAAAGGTTTTGATTTTGTAACCGTATTTGCTTTGATTTTCTGTTAGGAAGGTTTGAGAAGCAGTTCCGTTTTTAACACCGACTGTCTTTCCTTTTAGATCTTCATAAGAAGCAATATTGCTTGATTCTTTGACACCAAGAATGGTATTAGCAGTGTAGTATGATTCTGAGAAGTCAAAAGTTGCCTTACGAGCATCTGTGACAGACATACCAGCAATGATACCATCGGCTTGACCAGCTTGGACAGCACTGATAGCAGCATCAAAACCAGGGTTGGTGATTTCAATTTCAAAACCTTGGTCTTTAGCGATTGCCTTAATCAATTCCATATCAATACCAGTGTATTGGTTGCTTGAATTTTGGAAAACAAAAGGTGCAAAAGAAGAATCGCTGGCAATGATATATTTAGCCTTAACAGGAATAGCTTTTAATCCTGCGAGAGTAGTTGTAGTTGGCACTGCTGAAGATGATGAAGCAGTCCATTTCTTGATAATTTTATCAAGACTACCATCTTTTTTCATTTCAGCCAAGGCTTGGTTAAATTCAGTAACCAGGTGCTCGTATTTACTTCCTTTTTTCACACCGAAAGCAAAACTTCCTACAGCTTCACCATCCATTTCAATATGGAGGTCTTGACCTTGGTTAATGGCATATTCGATAACAGGTTTGTCATCCATCATGGCATCGATGGCACCAGCACTCAAGCTGTTGTTCATTAAATCCCCAGTGTCAAATGTTTTAATAGTAAAGCCGTATTTATCTTTGATTGTTTCAAGGAAACGTTGAGCGGCAGTTCCGTTTTTAACACCAACGGTTTTGCCAGTTAATTGGTCGTACTTGCTAATTTTGTGTGACTTTGTAGTAGCAATGACAACTTTTGTATCATAGTAAGTATCAGACATGGTGAAGACTTTTTCACGTTCTTTAGTCTTTGTCATCCCTGCCATGATAGCGTCGGCTTGCCCAGCTTGAACCGCATTGACTGCTGCGTCAAATCCAGGATAGGACATCTGAATGTTCCAGCCTTTAATCTCAGCGACTTTGTTAATAATGTCAACATCAATTCCTTTATAAGTTTGATCTGAATCTTTAAACTCAAAAGGTGCATAGGCGGTATCAGAAACAATCTTAATCGTTTCTGCTTTGGCAATACCTAATGAGAAAATTGGGAATAAAATTAGCAAAAATGCTAGAAATTTTTTCTTCATTTTTAGTCTCCTTTTCCGAATATTCTCTCATTATATCAGAAAAAGTAAAAAAAGGCAAATTTTTATATTTTTCGTGTCAGAAAATATAACATTGGTTTTTCCTTTTCTTTCTTGAATTGCTATTAAAAAGTGCTATAATAATAGTATATATAGAAGAAAAGAGGATGGGGATATGAAGAACAAAAGAATATTTAAAGACTTCCAAGCTTCAAAAATGAGTTTAAACATTTACACAAGCCCCTTGTTAGCCTTTGTTTTTGTCTTCATAGGAGAGTTTGTGGCTTATACTTTATATGGTATTAGTTTGTTAGCTCTCATCGGACTTGCTAGAAATTTTGGAGAGGCTGGTCAAAATCTTGCAAGCTACTTGCAGACCTTGCATCAGAGCTTGACGGATAAAACAAGTGACTTTCGTTTAATTTTAGGATTACTGGCCTTTGGTTTTATTCTTAACACTGTGTTCAGATGGACAAGAAAAGTTGAGAAAAGACCTATTCGAACCTTGGGATTTTATAGAGAGAATTTCCTCAGCAATCTTCTGAAAGGATTTAGTCTAGGCCTGGCACTTTTTCTTCTGACCTTGTTAGGTTTGGTGGTCTTAGGTCAATATCGTTTGGAATCCATTCACTTGAATCCTTATTCTCTTGCCTTTGTCGTCTTTACTATCCCATTTTGGATTTTACAGGGGACAGCAGAAGAAGTGGTGGCCCGTGCTTGGCTACTTCCTCAATTGGCCTCAAGAACCAATCTAAAACTAGCTATTCTTATATCTAGCCTGTTCTTTACCCTGCTTCATATGGGCAATTCTGGCCTCACCCCTCTATCTCTAGTAAATCTCTTTTTATTCGGAGTTGCCATGGCTCTTTACCTTCTCAAAACTGATACAGTTTGGGGTGTTGCAGGTATTCATGGTGCTTGGAATTTTGCTCAGGGTAATCTCTTTGGGATTTTAGTTAGTGGTCAACCGTCAGGAACGTCTCTGATGACCTTTTTACCACAAGGCAATCAAGATTGGCTATCAGGTGGTTCTTTTGGCATAGAAGGTTCCATTATGACAAGTCTGGTATTACTACTGCTGATTGTCTATCTTGCTAATAAATTAAAGAAAGAAAATGAAAGGATGTGACTTCGGTCCGTCCTTTTCTTCGTGAAAATACTATAAGTATGCTAAAATAGGAATAGCACATGGAGAGAGGATTCTTATGATCAATCACATTACAGATAATCAATTTAAACTAGTATCAAAATATCAACCATCAGGAGATCAACCCCAAGCTATCGAGCAGTTGGTGGATAACATTGAGGGGGGAGAAAAAGCTCAGATTCTGATGGGGGCGACTGGAACAGGGAAGACCTATACTATGAGTCAGGTCATTTCTAAAGTCAATAAACCAACTCTGGTTATTGCCCACAATAAAACTCTGGCTGGTCAGCTCTATGGGGAGTTTAAGGAATTTTTCCCTGAAAATGCAGTTGAGTATTTCGTATCCTACTATGATTATTACCAGCCAGAGGCCTATGTCCCTTCTAGCGATACCTATATTGAGAAGGATAGTTCTGTCAATGACGAGATTGACAAGCTTCGCCACTCAGCTACCTCAGCACTTTTGGAGCGTAATGATGTTATTGTCGTGGCCTCAGTCTCTTGTATCTATGGTTTGGGTTCGCCCAAGGAATACGCTGATAGTGTCGTTAGTCTCCGTCCTGGTCTAGAGATTTCTCGTGATAAACTCTTGAATGACTTGGTCGATATTCAGTTTGAACGCAATGATATTGATTTCCAACGCGGAAGATTTCGCGTTCGTGGGGATGTGGTAGAGATTTTCCCAGCTTCCCGAGATGAACATGCCTTTCGAGTAGAATTTTTTGGAGACGAAATTGACCGTATTCGTGAAGTTGAGGCTCTGACAGGTCAGATGTTGGGAGAAGTGGATCATTTAGCGATTTTCCCAGCGACACACTTTGTGACCAATGACGACCATATGGAAGTTGCCATTGCAAAGATTCAGGCCGAGTTGGAAGAACAATTAGCTGTCTTTGAAAAGGAAGGTAAACTGCTTGAAGCCCAGCGTTTGAAACAGCGGACAGAGTATGATATCGAAATGTTGCGTGAGATGGGCTATACCAATGGGGTTGAGAACTATTCACGACACATGGATGGACGGAGCGAAGGAGAGCCTCCTTATACGCTCTTAGATTTCTTCCCAGATGATTTCTTAATTATGATTGACGAGAGTCACATGACCATGGGGCAAATCAAGGGCATGTACAATGGAGACCGTTCGCGTAAAGAAATGCTGGTTAATTATGGCTTCCGATTGCCGTCTGCTTTGGACAATCGTCCTCTCCGTCGGGAGGAGTTTGAGAGTCACGTTCATCAGATTGTTTACGTTTCAGCGACACCTGGTGACTATGAAAATGAACAGACTGAGACAGTGATTGAGCAAATCATTCGTCCAACGGGACTCTTGGATCCTGAAGTGGAAGTCCGTCCGACTATGGGACAGATTGATGACCTCTTGGGTGAAATCAATGCCCGCGTTGAAAAAAATGAGCGTACCTTTATCACAACTTTGACCAAGAAAATGGCAGAGGACTTGACCGACTACTTCAAGGAAATGGGTATCAAGGTCAAGTACATGCACTCGGATATCAAGACCTTGGAACGGACGGAGATTATCCGTGACCTGCGCTTGGGTGTCTTTGATGTCTTGGTCGGAATTAACCTGCTCCGTGAAGGAATTGACGTTCCTGAAGTGAGCCTCGTAGCTATTCTCGATGCTGATAAGGAAGGTTTCCTTCGCAACGAACGTGGACTCATCCAGACTATTGGACGTGCTGCTCGTAACAGTGAAGGCCATGTCATCATGTATGCAGACACGGTTACCCAGTCTATGCAACGTGCTATCGATGAAACTGCCCGCCGTCGGAAAATTCAGATGACCTATAATGAAGAGCATGATATCGTACCACAGACAATCAAGAAAGAAATCCGTGACCTGATTGCCGTGACCAAGGCAGTTGCTAAGGAAGAGGACAAGGAAGTCGACATCAATAGCCTCAACAAACAAGAGCGCAAGGAACTCGTCAAGAAACTAGAAAAACAAATGCAAGAAGCCGTCGAAGTGCTTGACTTTGAACTGGCGGCTCAGATTCGTGATATGATGTTGGAAGTCAAGGTCTTGGATTAGGGGAATAGTATGATTTATTTAAGAAAGTTAAAGAGAGAAGATTTGATGTCTTTATGGGAAATGGCTTATTCACAACTTAATCCAGTTTGGAAACAGTATGATGCTCCCTATTATGATGATTATCAGTATTTTTCAAATTTTAAAGAATTCGAACTACAAAAATCAGAATCCATTTTAAGCAACTCAAATCGCCTTGGTATTTTTGTTGATGATAAACTAGTTGGGACTGTTTCGCGTTATTGGGTATGTAAACAAACAAGATGGATGGAATTGGGAATTGGTATTTATGATAAAAAATTCTGGAACACTGGTATTGGGAAAGTTGCTATGTTGCAGTGGATAGATAGGACGTTTCAGGATTACTTGGAGTTGGAGCATCTGGGTTTGACAACTTGGTCAGGGAATCTTGGTATGATGAAACTTGCTGAAAAATTAAGAATGAAAAAAGAAGCTCATATTCCAAAAGTTCGTTATTATCAAGGTAAATATTTTGATAGTATTAAATATGGTATTTTGAGAGAAGACTGGGAGAAAATAAATGACGGTTATTATCAAATCAATGGAAACTCCTGAAGAGATAGAAGGCAAATCCCTCGTTCACTGGCAAACGTGGAGAGAGTCTTATGATGACCTTTTGCCTGCGGAATTTCAGGATACAATGACATTAGAAAGATGTCGATTCTTTAGTCAAAAGTATCCAGAAAATACATTGATTGCGATGGATGGCGTGAAGGTGGTTGGTTTTATCAGTTATGGCAATTTTCGTGATGAGACTATTCAAGCTGGTGAAATTATTGCTTTATATGTTTTAAAAGACTATTATGGAAAAGGTATCGCACAAAAGTTAATGAAAGCAGCTTTGACTGCTCTTAATCATTTTTCTGAAATTTTCTTATGGGTATTGAAAGATAACAAGCGCGCCATTGCTTTCTATCAAAAAATGGGTTTTACTTTTGATGGACAAGAAAAAATACTTGAACTTGGAAAGCCTATAAAGGAAAAACGAATGGTGTTCTATTCTAAATAATTTTAAAAAAGTAAAAGATAATATCTCTGGTAGTAAGTCTGAAAATTTAATAAATTAGAAAGCGAGTAAATTTATGTCCCGTTCCCAATTAACAATTTTAACAAATATCTGTCTGATTGAAGACCTCGAAACTCAGCGCGTGGTGATGCAGTATCGCGCCCCTGAAAACAATCGCTGGTCTGGTTATGCCTTTCCTGGAGGTCATGTAGAAAATGATGAGGCTTTTGCGGAGTCTGTCATTCGTGAAATCTACGAAGAAACAGGGTTGACTATCCAAAATCCTCAACTTGTCGGCATTAAAAATTGGCCACTAGATACAGGTGGGCGCTATATTGTCATTTGTTATAAGGCGACTGAGTTCTCTGGTACCCTTCAATCTTCAGAAGAGGGAGAAGTTTCTTGGGTGCAAAAAGACCAGATTCCAAACTTAAATCTGGCCTATGATATGCTGCCATTGATGGAAATGATGGAAGCTCCCGACAAGTCAGAGTTTTTCTATCCTCGCCGTACAGAAGACGATTGGGAAAAGAAAATCTTCTAGTCTTTTACTAAATAACCTAGCTGATCCAAGGCCTCCTCGATATAGTGGAGGTCTTGTTGTGTTTCGGCTTCGACTAGGTGGTAATGGATGCCATCTGTCAATTCAGATAGAGGTCTAAAGTCAGAATGCTCGACTTGTTCTAGAAAATGTTGCACATCTCTGCGACAAGACAGTTTAAGCAAGGTTTCAATTTCTCCATAAACGGGATGGTCAATCAAGGTATTCTGGACATGCCCACCATTATCGACAATAGCAAGGAGTTCCTGACCGATTTCTTCAACTTCATGTTTCACTTTGAAAAGTTTGTGAACATAAGGATTGGTATCAATTTGCTTATAGATGTAGCCACGATTGGTGGATAGGATAGGAGCGCCATCGGCTCTCAAAATTGCAATGTCCTGCACAATGACCTGACGTGTGACATGAAAATGTTCCGCCAAACTTTGGCCATTAAGGGCTTTAGGAGCTTCTTTCAAGAGTTGGAGCAGGGCTTGTTTGCGATCTTTTGTCATAGCTTTTCCTTTTAACGGCGTTTTCGAAGCACTTTATAGACAGCTAGTGCTAATGTATAGTCTACCATACTATGGATAATTGTGCCAAATCCAACTAGTACAAATAGAACATAGAACATGTTTTCTACATTGGTACCCGAAGTTGCGTAAAAAAGGACACAGGCTAATACTTCAGCAAGGGCATGAACAACAGCCAAAACAAAATTGAAAACCCAGGAAGATTTTGGTTTATCTAGGGTATCGGGGAATTTTTGTAGGTAAAGAGCTCCTAAAGCACCAAAAGATATATGGGAAAAAGCCCGAAAAACGATAACCATGGGATAGCCAGCCATCAAAAATCCAAAACTAGAGGCTAGGATGACAAAAACTGCCATCAAGGGCGACAAGAACATGGCTATAAAAATAGCGATGTGGTTCCCCAAAGTATAGGAAGCAGGTGGAATGACAATCTTGAAAGGCATAACAATTGGAATCAAAATCGCAATAGCCGTTAAAAGGGCTGTCATTGTCATAAATTGTGTCTTTTTCCGTGTATTCACAAGAATCTCCTTTTTAACTGCATATACACTAGTATGGTACAATAAACCAGACAATAAAGCAAGAATTTACTTGGGTTTATAGATCATTTTTTAGTTAAAAGTTATAGTAGATTGAAACTAGAATAGTCCACCTCTACTTCTAAAACATTGTTAGAAATCGATTTGACTGTCCTGATCGATTTGTCCTGTTCTTATTTCGTTTTACTATAGTAAAGATTTCATTAAAAAGAAACTGTATAGAGCAAAATCTCCACCTTCAGGTTTGAAAGCGGAGATTGTTTTTATTTTTTCAAGGTTTGTAGTCGTGGAACAATGGCTAGGGTTAGAATTGCAGAAATGACCAATTCAGCAATTGAATTTGTTGAGATAACGGTTGCCAGAAGAAGTTGGATATTTCCATTATAAACATTTCCAAATAGGAAGAAGATTCCTCCAAGGACAAAGATAGTATTTGTCAAGGAACCAAGGGCTCCAGCTAAAATCAGACCAGTCTTGTTTTTCATCAGTTTATAGACTAAGTAAGGAGTTAAACCAATCAAAATACGTGGGACGATGGCAATGATAGCTGAGTAGATGTTTCCGTTTGGTACGAAGGGAGAGAAGAGGTAGCTTGTCGGTAGAATCGTAATCGTGTTAACCGTCAAGCTAAGTAATCCCATCAAAAATCCAAGTGTAACCCCAACTCGTGGACCATAAATAATGCTGGCAATAATGACAGGAATATGAACAATGGTCGGTTTGATTGGAAATGGAAAAAGGTTAAAGATAAGTGAGCTCAGAAAGTGTATCACGAGCATGGTAGCAAAAAAGATAGCAATGGGTGCAATATTAGAGCGTTTTTTCATCGATAGTTTCCTTTATTCTTTCTAAAATAATTGTGAGGTCAGCTAAAGCTCCTCGTCCGTGGTCTCCACAAGCTAGTAGAGATTCCTTAGGAGCAATCAGCTGATAGCCGTAGGTTTCTAATGTTTTCAGATTATTCTGAGTTACTGGATGGTCATACATTTTTGTATTCATAGCAGGAGCTATTAGTTTGGGAATATGACTTGGTAGGGCTAGAGCTGTACTGGTTACCATGTTGTCCGCAAATCCGTGAGCTAGTTTTGCAATAGTGTTAGCAGTTGCAGGTACCACGATAAATAAATCTGCTTTTTTTCCAAGTTCGATATGATTGACCTGATCAGGATAGGGTTCTTTCATGACATCCAAGTGGACAGGATTCTGTGAGAGTACCTGTAGTGTCAAAGGTTGGATAAACTCTGTAGCAGCCTGAGTCATTAAGACAGTGACTTGATGGCCTTGTTTTTTTAGAGAACTGACTAAATCTGCCGACTTATAAGAGGCGATTGAACCCGTTACAGCCAAGAGAATGTTTGCCATAGTTTTCCTTTCTAAGAATGATAGGCTTGAATTTTTTCAAGGAGGAGTTCTGCAATTTCTTCTTTAGTCTGGACTGTTTGAAGCTGATTTTTCTCAACAAATATAGCTCGGTGCTGACCTGCTGAAATTTGAGTCAGGTCATTCGCGATGATTAAATCTGCTTGATTCTTGATAAGACTTTTTCGTACAATGTCAACCAGATGATCTTCGGTAACATCAACCAGCAGTTTGAAACCAATCAGATGAATAGTAGGATTCCATTCCTTGACTAGGGATATGATTTTGGGTGTCTTTTTAAGGAACAAAACCTGAACCTCATCAGTTGAAGAAATCTTGGCCTGATGATTCTGCTTGCTTAAAAATTCTTTTAGATTGGAGCTAGCCTGAACTTCCTCAAGCCCTGTCATATAAACAGGAGTGTAGTCAGAAACAGCCATTGAGTGGATCAAGACCTGATAATCCTGAACACGTTCTTGCATTTCTATTAGAAGGTCCTTGGTATTGGTAATTTCTCGAATACTTAGGTTAGGATGAGGCTCTGGCTTCAGAGCTCGTTTTGTCGTAATTAAACAAACTTCATGCCCTGCAAAAAGCAAAGTCTCTGTGATAATTTTCCCCAAGTGACCTGTAGAATGGTTAGTGATAGAGCGGACGCTATCGATAGCTTCACTGGTACCGCCCGATGTAACTAAAATTTTCATAGCACTATTGTACACAAAAATAAGCGGTAAGTAAAATGAAAGTGATAAATTTTTGGTAAAAACGAAGATTTATTATAGTTTCAAACTATAAAGCCATATAAAATTTAAGAAAGGGCTCTAAAAGTCTTAAAAACAGAGATATTTACGAACGTTTAGAGAGTTTTAGGATGTTAAAAATCTTGTTTTGTGATATAATGAATTATCATATAAGAGGTTAGAGGAATTTTGAATGAAAACAGATATTGAAATCGCACAGAGTATTGAGTTGAAGCCAATTGTTGATGTTGTAGAGAAACTTGGTATTTCTTACGACGATTTGGAGTTGTACGGAAAGTACAAGGCTAAACTCAGCTTTGATAAAATTCGTGCAGTTGAGAGCAATCCAGTTGGTAAATTGATCTTGGTTACTGCCATCAACCCAACACCTGCAGGTGAAGGAAAGTCGACGCTTACCATTGGCCTTGCGGATGCCTTGAACAAGATTGGCAAGAAAACCATGATTGCTATCCGCGAACCGTCTCTTGGTCCAGTCATGGGGATCAAGGGTGGTGCTGCTGGTGGTGGGTATGCACAAGTTCTGCCAATGGAAGACATCAACCTCCACTTTACTGGAGATATGCATGCTATTACAACTGCCAACAATGCCCTTTCTGCCTTGATTGACAACCACTTGCACCAAGGGAATGAGCTGGGAATTGATCAACGTCGTATCCTCTGGAAACGCGTTGTGGACTTGAACGACCGTGCGCTCCGCCATGTGACTGTTGGTCTTGGTGGTCCTCTAAACGGTATTCCACGTGAGGATGGTTTTGATATTACAGTTGCTTCAGAAATCATGGCAATTCTTTGCTTGGCAACGGACATCGAGGACTTGAAACGTCGTTTGGCGAATATCGTTATTGGTTATCGCTATGACCGTACGCCTGTTTCTGTAGGTGATTTGCAGGTTGAGGGTGCCTTGGCTTTGATTTTGAAGGATGCTATTAAGCCAAACTTGGTTCAGACAATTTACGGTACACCTGCCTTTGTACACGGTGGTCCATTTGCCAATATCGCTCATGGCTGTAACTCTGTTTTGGCGACGACAACAGCCCTTCACTTGGCTGATTACACTGTTACTGAAGCTGGTTTTGGTGCGGACCTTGGTGCTGAGAAATTCCTTGATATCAAGACACCAAACTTGCCAACATCTCCAGATGCAGTTGTTATTGTCGCAACCCTTCGTGCCCTTAAGATGAATGGTGGTGTGGCTAAAGACGCTCTGACTGAAGAAAATGTAGAGGCAGTTCGTGCAGGTTTTGCTAACTTGAAACGCCACGTTGAAAATATCCGTAAGTTCGGTATTCCAGCAGTTGTAGCTATTAACGAATTTGTATCTGATACAGAAGCTGAAATTGCAGCCTTAAAAGAACTCTGTGCCTCAATCGATGTACCAGTTGAATTGGCTAGTGTCTGGGCTGATGGAGCAGAAGGTGGAGTAGCACTTGCCGAAACAGTTGTTGAGACAATTGCTGAAAATCCAGCTAACTATAAACGTTTGTACGATAATGACCTTTCTGTCCAAGAAAAGATTGAAAAAATTGTCACTGAAATCTATCGTGGTAGCAAAGTGAACTTTGAGAAGAAATCTCAAACACAAATTGCTCAAATCGTTCAAAACGGTTGGGACAAATTGCCAATCTGTATGGCTAAAACTCAATACAGTTTCTCAGACAATCCAAATGCGCTTGGAGCACCAGAAAACTTTGAAATTACCATTCGTGAATTGGTACCAAAATTAGGTGCAGGCTTCATCGTTGCCTTAACTGGTGATGTTATGACCATGCCAGGTCTTCCAAAACGTCCAGCAGCTCTCAACATGGATGTTGAAAGCGATGGAACTGTACTAGGCTTGTTCTAGTGGATTGAAATTGACTTTAAGTGAGTTTGGAAATAATATCCAAGCTCATTTTTTCTCAGACTGCAAGCAGTTCATCAATAAGATTTATACTCTTCGAAAATCTCTTCAAACTACGTCAGCTTCACCTTGCCGTAGGTATATGATACTGACTCTGTCAGTTCTATCCACAACCTCAAAACAGTGTTTTGAGGTTGTGGATAGCTTCCTAGTTTGCTCTTTGATTTTCATTGAGTATAAGTAGATAGAAAAGTTATATACTATCTATTGAAAATATTATAAATCAGATACAAAGACAGGTGAAACCTTCTGTGTTATACTAGAGATATGTTAGATTTGAAAGAATACGGTATCGTCATGTGGCCGGAGGAGAAAGTCATTTCTTTCCGTGAGAAACTTCTCGCTTGGTATGATGAAAACAAAAGAGATTTGCCTTGGAGGAGAAGTAAAAATCCTTATCACATCTGGGTATCTGAAATCATGCTTCAGCAGACCAGGGTGGATACAGTTATCCCTTACTACGAAAGATTCCTGGACTGGTTTCCAACTGTCGAAAGTCTGGCAACTGCGCCTGAGGAGAGTTTACTGAAAGCTTGGGAGGGCTTGGGCTATTATTCTCGAGTTCGCAATATGCAGGCTGCAGCCCAGCAGATTATGACTGACTTTGGTGGCCAATTTCCAAATACCTATGAAGGAATTTCCAGCTTGAAAGGGATTGGACCTTACACAGCAGGAGCCATTTCCAGTATTGCTTTTAACTTGCCTGAGCCAGCTGTAGATGGTAATGTCATGCGGGTCTTGGCGCGTCTGTTTGAAGTCAACCACGATATTGGGATTCCAAGTAATCGAAAAATTTTTCAGGCAATGATGGAGATCTTGATTAATCCGGATCGTCCGGGTGATTTTAATCAAGCCTTGATGGACTTAGGGTCTGATATTGAGTCTCCTGTAAATCCCAGACCTGAAGAAAGCCCAGTCAAGGACTTTAGTGCGGCATATCAGAATGGAACCATGGACCGTTATCCAATTAAATCTCCTAAGAAAAAGCCGGTTCCTATTTATCTTAAAGCCTTAGTTGTGAAAAATTCTCAAGGACAATTTTTACTTGAAAAAAATGAAAGCGAAAAGCTCTTGGCAGGTTTTTGGCATTTCCCCTTTATAGAAGTTGATAACTTTTCGCAAGAAGAGCAGTTTGACCTCTTTCATCAGGTTGCGGAAGAAAGTGTGAACTTTGGCCCCAGTCCAGAAGAGAGTTTCCAGCAGGACTATGACCTAGATGTTGATTGGCTTGATGTTTGTTTTGATACAGTCCAGCATGTTTTTAGTCATCGAAAATGGCATGTACAGATTGTAGCAGGTCAGGTGAGTGACTTCCATGATTTTTCAGATAGGGAAGTTCGTTGGCTTTCACCAGAAGAATTCAAGAATTACCCACTTGCCAAACCCCAACAAAAAATCTGGCAGGCTTATGCACAAGCCAACTTAGACAGTAGCCAAGACTAGCTATTGTGTCTTCTGACTATTTTTTGGTATAATAGTAGAGAAAAAGGTGAACATATGAAAAAAATACTAATTGTAGATGATGAGAAACCAATCTCGGATATTATCAAGTTTAATATGACCAAGGAAGGTTACGAAGTTGTAACTGCTTTTAATGGTCGTGAAGCGCTAGAGCAATTTGAAGCAGAGCAACCAGATATTATTATTCTGGATTTGATGCTTCCAGAAATTGATGGTTTAGAAGTTGCTAAGACCATTCGTAAGACAAGCAGTGTGCCCATTCTTATGCTTTCAGCCAAAGATAGTGAATTTGATAAGGTTATCGGTTTGGAACTTGGGGCAGATGACTATGTAACGAAACCCTTCTCCAATCGTGAGTTGCAGGCGCGTGTTAAAGCTCTTCTGCGTCGTTCTCAACCTATGCCAGTAGATGGTCAGGAAGCAGATAGTAAACCTCAACCTATCCAAATTGGGGATTTAGAAATTGTTCCAGACGCCTACGTGGCTAAAAAATATGGCGAAGAACTAGACTTAACCCATCGTGAATTTGAGCTTTTGTATCATTTAGCATCGCATACAGGTCAAGTCATCACGCGCGAACACTTGCTTGAGACTGTCTGGGGTTATGACTATTTTGGTGATGTCCGTACAGTTGATGTGACTGTACGACGTCTGCGTGAGAAGATTGAAGATACGCCCAGTCGACCAGAGTATATCTTGACGCGCCGTGGTGTAGGGTATTACATGAGAAATAATGCTTGATTTACTGAAACAAACCATTTTTACCAGAGATTTTATCTTTATCCTGATTTTGTTAGGTTTCATCCTTGTTGTGACCCTCTTATTACTGGAAAATAGACGTGATAATATTCAGTTGAAGCAAATCAATCAAAAGGTTAAAGATTTGATTGCAGGAGATTATTCCAAGGTTCTTGATATGCAAGGTGGGTCTGAAATCACCAATATTACCAATAATTTGAATGACTTGTCGGAGGTTATTCGTCTCACTCAGGAAAATCTAGAACAAGAGAGTAAGAGGCTAAATAGTATTCTGTTTTATATGACAGATGGGGTTCTTGCGACCAACCGTCGGGGTCAGATTATCATGATTAACGATACAGCCAAGAAGCAACTGGGGTTGGTTAAGGAAGATGTTCTGAATAGAAGCATTTTGGAATTGCTCAAGATAGAAGAAAACTATGAATTGCGTGATTTGATTACCCAAAGTCCAGAATTGTTGCTAGATTCCCAAGATATCAATGGTGAATATTTGAACCTTCGAGTTCGCTTTGCCTTGATACGTCGAGAGTCTGGCTTTATTTCAGGTTTGGTGGCTGTTTTGCATGATACGACGGAGCAGGAGAAGGAAGAACGCGAACGAAGACTCTTTGTTTCCAATGTTAGCCATGAGTTACGGACTCCTCTGACTAGCGTAAAATCCTATCTTGAAGCCTTGGATGAGGGGGCTTTGTGTGAAACTGTAGCACCAGACTTTATCAAGGTTTCTCTTGATGAGACCAACCGTATGATGCGCATGGTGACGGATCTCCTCCATCTTTCACGTATTGATAATGCTACCAGTCACCTAGATGTGGAACTGATTAACTTCACTGCTTTTATTACCTTTATCCTCAATCGTTTTGACAAGATGAAAGGACAGGAAAAGGAGAAAAAATATGAGTTGGTGAGAGATTATCCCATCAATTCTATCTGGATGGAAATTGATACAGATAAGATGACGCAGGTTGTCGACAATATTTTAAATAATGCTATTAAGTATTCGCCAGATGGGGGTAAAATCACTGTCAGAATGAAGACAACTGAAGACCAGATGATTTTATCCATTTCTGACCACGGTTTGGGGATTCCTAAGCAGGATTTACCACGTATCTTTGACCGTTTCTATCGTGTGGATCGTGCTAGAAGTCGTGCACAAGGTGGTACAGGTCTAGGACTGTCTATCGCTAAAGAAATTATCAAACAACATAAGGGCTTTATTTGGGCCAAAAGTGAATACGGCAAGGGTTCAACCTTTACCATTGTGCTCCCTTATGATAAGGATGCAGTGAAAGAAGAAGTATGGGAGGATGAAGTAGAAGACTAGAATGAGTGAAATAGGCTTTAAATACAGTATTTTAGCGTCGGGTTCCAGTGGAAATTCTTTTTATCTGGAAACCTCAAAAAAGAAGCTTTTAGTGGATGCAGGCTTGTCTGGCAAGAAAATTACCAGTCTGCTAGCTGAAATTAACCGCAAGCCAGAAGACCTGGATGCCATCTTGATTACCCATGAGCATTCAGATCATATCCATGGAGTAGGCGTTTTGGCTCGCAAGTATGGTATGGATCTTTATGCCAATGAAAAGACCTGGCAAGCTATGGAAAATAGTAAATATCTTGGCAAGGTGGATTCTTCGCAAAAGCATATTTTTGAAATGGGTAAAACAAAAACTTTTGGAGATATCGACATCGAGAGTTTTGGTGTAAGCCATGATGCAGTCGCACCGCAGTTTTATCGCTTTATGAAGGATGACAAGAGTTTTGTCCTTTTGACAGATACAGGTTATGTCAGTGACCGTATGGCGGGCATTGTCGAAAATGCGGATGGCTATCTTATCGAGGCCAACCATGATGTAGAGATTTTGCGATCAGGTTCTTACGCTTGGCGACTCAAACAACGAATCCTATCTGACCTTGGTCACCTTTCTAACGAGGACGGTGCTGAAGCTATGATTCGGACGCTAGGAAATCGTACTAAGAAGATTTACCTTGGGCATTTATCTAAGGAAAACAATATCAAGGAACTGGCTCATATGACCATGGTCAATCAGCTGGCTCAAGCTGATCTGGGAGTCGGAGTAGACTTTAAGGTTTATGATACCTCACCAGATACCGCAACACCATTGACAGAGATATAGAAAGAACGCTGAGAAGGTGTTCTTTTTATATTGACTGAACACCTAAAAAGTAATACAATGGTGTTACCATTAAAAAAGGGAGCACAAAAGATGACTACTATTACATTAAAAGTTTCTGAAGCTGATAAAACATTTATGAAAGCAATGGCTAAGTTTGAAGGAGTTTCCCTTTCGGAACTTATTCGCACCAAAACTCTTGAAGCCCTAGAAGATGAATACGATGCTCGTGTGGCAGATTTAGCCTATCAAGAGTATTTAGAAGACTTGGAAAAAGGAGTTGAACCCATTACTTGGGAAGAAATGATGCATGATTTAGGCTTGAAGGATGAATAATTTGTATAAATTAGTTCCAACAAGACGTTTCATCAAGCAATTGAAAAAATTGGACCGTTATACGCAGAAGCTAATTACAAACTATTTACAAACCAATGTTTTGAAAGCCCCAAGACAACACGGAAAGGCTTTGGTTGGTAATCGTGTTGGTCAATGGCGCTATAGAATTGGCAATTATCGAGTTATTGTACAAATTGTAGATGATGAATTAGTCGTTGCTACTCTAGAAGTTGGTCATCGGAGAGATATTTATTAAATTAAAGCTGAGTAATAACAGTATAGAAAGTAAGGAGAGTAAAAATTTGAAGAAAAAATGGTTTTTTGCAGATTATTATGACACAACAATTATTTTACTTGCTTTAATCTCTGTTATTCTGGTATTACTTGGATTTGCTGAGATGATTGATTTGGACAATCCGCCTTATAGTATTATTGATTTAGTAATCTGGGGTGTTTTTGTAATTGATTATAGTTGGCGCTTTTTTACGACTAAAAGAAAATGGCGCTTTATTCTTGAAAATATTTTTGATTTATTGGCTATTCTCCCTTTAAATGCTATTTTCAAAGTTTTTCGATTAGGGCGTATCTTTCGTTTAGCTAAACTAACAAAATTACTGAAACTGACTCGTTTACTTAGAATAATTGGACTTACAGGTAAATTAGAAAGAAAAATTAGTAGATTCTTACGGACAAATGGCTTGATTTATATCTTGTATGTTAATATCTTTATCGTGCTAGTAGGAAGTTCAATTTTATCTGTAGTTGAAGAAAAATCCTTCTCAGATAGTCTTTGGTGGGCTCTTGTAACGGTAACGACTGTTGGATATGGGGATATTGTTCCTGCTTCCATTTTTGGGAAATGGCTAGCAGTTTTACTGATGCTTGTCGGTATTGGAACAATAGGGATGTTAACAAGTGCTTTGACGAACTTTTTTGTAAAGGATAATCCAGATGAACAGATAAAACTTGATAAACTCCAAGATGAATTATCTAGTCAGAGAATATTACTAGAGAAACAATCTAAAAAGATAGAAGAACTACATAAAATGATACAAGATTTGATTGAAAAAACATAATAAAAATAAAGATGAGAAAAAGTTTGAACTGAGGAGAAATCAAGTAAGTTTTGACACAATAGAACGCATATTATCAGGTATAAAAACTTGATACTATGCGTTTTATAGAGAAATAAAATAAAATCTGAACAAATCAATTAGGAATTTAAAGCATTTTATAACAACGTTTTAGAGTGATAGGGTGCTATTTCAACTTCAACCTACTATAATACAGAAAAAAAACAACTCCCTGATGATTCAAGGAGTTGTCTATAGTTAAATTAGTTTTTAGAAGCTTCTTGGAATTCTGGATTTTTCCATGCTTCGTCAATAATAGCTTGCAATTCTTTAGCAGATGCTTGCATTTTTTGAGTTTCTGCATCGTTCAATGGAATGTTTACTGGACGAACGATACCATGTGCACCAACAACAGCTGGTTGACCGATAAAGACATTCTCAACTCCGTATTGACCTTCTTGGAATACTGAAAGTGGAAGTACTGCGTTTTCATCGTCAAGGATTGCTTTAGTGATACGAGCAAGGGCTACTGCGATACCGTAGTATGTTGCACCTTTTTTGTTGATGATTGTGTAGGCTGCATCACGAACACCTTCGAACAATTCAATCAATTCAGCTTCTTGAACATTTTGAGTGTCTTTAAGGAATTCTTCAAGGTTTACACCAGCGATGTTAGCGTGTGACCAAACAGCGAACTCAGAGTCACCGTGTTCACCCATGATGTAGGCGTGCACTGAACGAGCATCCACATCCAATTTTTCAGCAAGTGCTTGACGGAAACGAGCTGAGTCAAGTGAAGTACCTGAACCGATAACGCGTTCTTTAGGGAAACCAGAGAATTTCCAAGTTGAGTAAGTCAAAACGTCAACTGGGTTAGCAGCAACAAGGAAGATACCTTTGAAACCAGATTCAACAACTTGAGTTACGATTGATTTGTTGATAGCAAGGTTTTTACCTACAAGGTCAAGACGAGTTTCACCTGGTTTTTGAGGTGCACCTGCAGTGATCACAACAAGGTCAGCGTCTGCACAGTCAGAGTATTGAGCTGCATAGATTTTTTTAGGTGAAGTGAAGGCAAGGGCGTGACTAAGGTCAAGCGCATCACCAACAGCTTTTTCATGCAATTGTGGAATTTCGATAATTCCAAGCTCTTGTGCAATTCCTTGGTTAACAAGTGCAAAAGCGTAAGATGAACCTACAGCACCATCACCGACAAGGATAACTTTTTTGTGTTGTTTAGTTGAAGTCATTGTTTTAAACATCTCCTTAATTTTATTAGGGGATTTTCCCTAGACAACTTCATTCTATCACTTTTAAAAAACTTTGTCACGAATATGCCTTATAGTTCTCGATGTAAACGTTTTAGTGGTTTAGAGGCTGAAATAGATGGGAATTTATGGTATAATGTTGTTACTTACTAATTGTGAAATGAGGCATTTATTAATGCAGGATAAAAATTTAGTGAATGTCAATCTGACAAAGGAGATGAAGGCAAGTTTTATCGACTACGCCATGAGTGTTATCGTAGCGCGAGCTCTTCCTGATGTTCGAGATGGCTTAAAACCTGTTCACCGTCGCATTCTCTACGGAATGAATGAATTGGGTGTGACCCCAGACAAACCCCATAAAAAATCTGCTCGTATTACAGGGGATGTCATGGGTAAATATCACCCACACGGGGATTCCTCTATTTATGAAGCCATGGTCCGTATGGCTCAATGGTGGAGCTACCGTTACATGCTTGTAGATGGTCATGGGAATTTTGGTTCCATGGATGGAGATAGTGCTGCCGCTCAACGTTATACCGAGGCACGTATGAGCAAGATTGCTCTGGAAATGCTTCGTGATATCAACAAAAATACAGTTGATTTCGTTGATAACTATGATGCCAATGAACGGGAACCCTTGGTCTTGCCAGCGCGTTTTCCAAACCTTTTGGTTAATGGAGCAACTGGTATCGCGGTTGGGATGGCAACCAATATTCCACCCCATAATCTGGGTGAAACCATTGATGCAGTGAAGTTGGTCATGGATAATCCTGAAGTGACTACCAAGGACTTGATGGAAGTCTTGCCTGGACCAGATTTTCCAACTGGTGCTCTTGTCATGGGGAAATCAGGTATCCATAAGGCTTATGAAACAGGTAAAGGTTCGATTGTCCTACGTTCTCGTACAGAGATTGAAACGACTAAGACTGGTCGTGAGCGTATCGTTGTAACAGAATTTCCTTACATGGTCAATAAAACCAAGGTGCATGAGCATATTGTTCGCTTGGTTCAGGAAAAACGCATTGAGGGTATCACAGCAGTACGTGATGAGTCAAACCGTGAAGGTGTTCGATTTGTTATTGAAGTCAAGCGCGACGCCTCAGCCAATGTTATTCTCAATAACCTCTTCAAAATGACCCAAATGCAAACCAATTTTGGTTTCAATATGCTCGCTATCCAAAATGGTATACCGAAAATTTTGTCTCTTCGTCAGATTTTGGATGCTTATATTGAGCACCAAAAAGAAGTGGTTGTTCGTCGTACACGTTTTGATAAGGAAAAAGCGGAAGCGCGCGCTCATATCTTAGAAGGTCTCTTGATTGCGCTAGACCATATCGACGAAGTGATTCGTATCATCCGTGCTAGTGAAACGGATGCGGAAGCTCAAGCTGAGTTGATGAGCAAGTTTAAGCTTTCTGAACGTCAAAGTCAAGCTATCCTTGATATGCGTCTTCGGCGTTTGACAGGTTTGGAACGCGATAAGATTCAATCTGAGTATGATGACCTCTTGGCTCTGATTGCGGATTTAGCAGATATTCTTGCTAAGCCTGAACGTGTTTCTCAAATTATCAAAGACGAATTGGATGAAGTTAAACGTAAATTTTCTGATAAACGCCGTACAGAGTTGATGGTTGGACAGGTCTTGAGTCTCGAGGATGAGGACTTGATTGAAGAATCGGATGTCTTGATTACCCTTTCTAACAGAGGCTACATTAAGCGTTTGAATCAGGACGAGTTCACTGCTCAAAAACGTGGGGGTCGTGGTGTCCAAGGAACGGGAGTGAAAGATGATGACTTTGTTCGTGAGTTAGTGTCAACTAGCACCCATGATCATCTGCTCTTCTTCACAAACAAGGGACGTGTCTATCGTCTTAAAGGTTATGAAATTCCTGAGTATGGTCGGACTGCCAAAGGGCTACCAGTAGTCAATCTCTTGAAATTGGATGAAGACGAAAGTATTCAGACGGTTATCAATGTTGAGTCTGATCGCAGTGATGATGCTTATCTCTTCTTTACAACCCGTCACGGTATTGTGAAGAGAACCAGTGTTAAGGAGTTTGCCAATATTCGTCAAAATGGTCTCAAAGCGCTGAATTTAAAGGATGAAGATGAGTTAATCAATGTCTTGTTGGCAGAAGGAGATATGGATATTATCATTGGTACCAAGTTTGGTTATGCAGTTCGCTTTAATCAATCAGCCGTTCGTGGTATGAGCCGTATCGCCACTGGTGTGAAAGGTGTGAACCTTCGTGAAGGAGACACAGTTGTTGGTGCCAGCTTGATTACTGATCAAGATGAGGTTCTTATTATCACAGAAAAAGGATATGGTAAGCGTACAGTCGCTACTGAATACCCAACAAAAGGTCGTGGTGGTAAGGGAATGCAGACAGCTAAAATTACCGAAAAAAATGGCTTGCTGGCCGGTCTTATGACTGTTCAAGGGGATGAGGATTTGATGATTATCACTGATACAGGTGTCATGATTCGAACCAATCTTGCCAATATTTCACAAACAGGACGTGCAACTATGGGAGTTAAAGTAATGCGCCTGGATCAAGATGCTCAGATAGTGACTTTCACAACGGTTGCGGTGGCAGAAAAAGAAGAAGTTGGGACAGAAAACGAAACAGAAGGTGAAGCATAATGTCTCAAAAAAATAATAAAAAGAAAAACAAGCGAAAAAATCTGCTGACAAATATCCTAGCAGGATTTCTGATATTACTGTCACTGGCTTTGATTTTTAATACTCAAATTCGAAATATTTTTATAGTCTGGAATACCAATAAGTATCAAGTTAGCCAGGTATCAAAAGAAAAATTAGAAGAAAATCAGGATACAGAAGGCAATTTTGACTTTGATTCTGTCAAAGCTATCTCTTCGGAAGCTGTTCTAACTTCTCAATGGGATGCTCAAAAATTACCAGTTATTGGGGGAATTGCAATTCCTGAATTGGAAATGAATTTGCCGATTTTTAAAGGACTTGATAATGTTAATCTCTTCTACGGAGCTGGTACAATGAAACGCGAGCAAGTAATGGGAGAAGGAAATTATAGTCTAGCTAGTCACCATATCTTTGGTGTTGATAATGCTAATAAAATGTTATTTTCTCCTTTAGATAATGCTAAAAATGGCATGAAGATTTATCTAACCGATAAAAATAAAGTTTATACTTATGAAATACGTGAAGTCAAACGTGTGACACCGGATCGTGTTGATGAAGTTGATGATAGAGATGGGGTTAATGAAATCACATTAGTAACCTGTGAAGACCTTGCTGCTACAGAACGTATTATTGTCAAAGGTGATTTGAAAGAAACAAAAGATTATTCACAAACATCTAATGAAATCCTAACAGCTTTCAATCAACCATATAAACAATTTTATTAATACAAATCAGTGAAATCCATGATTTCACTGATTTTTTAAGATTTTCATAAAAATATAGTAAAATGAAATAAGAATAGGACGAATCGTTCAGGACAGTCAAATCGATTTCTAACAATGTTTTAGAAGTAGAGGTGTACTATTCTAGTTTCAATCTACTATAAACTTTTATGAAATACAGAAAACGCTTCCTAAAACCTAAAGTTTGTGATATAATTATCAAGAAAAAAGATTTAGGAGTTTATTATGATTTCTTCAGAATTTATCTCAAAGATTGAATTTGCTTGCAATAAGAAAGAAAGTCTTTATAGTCAAAGCAAATTTAAGTATGCGATTCGTTCGATGTTCGCAGGTGCATTTTTAACCTTCAGTACTGCTGCAGGTGCAGTTGGGGCTGACTTGATTAATAAAATTGCACCAGGTAGTGGACGCTTCCTCTTTCCATTCGTTTTTGCTTGGGGCTTGGCCTACATTGTTTTTTTGAATGCCGAGTTGGTCACTTCAAACATGATGTTCTTGACTGCTGGTAGTTTCTTAAAAAAAATCTCTTGGAGAAAAACAGCTGAGATTTTACTATACTGTACCTTGTTCAACCTTATCGGAGCCTTGATAGCAGGGTGGGGCTTTGCTCATTCGGCAGCCTATGCGAATCTGACACACGATAGTTTCATCTCAGGTGTTGTTGAGATGAAGTTAGGCCGCTCAAATGAATTGGTCTTGCTTGAGGCGATTTTGGCAAATATTTTCGTAAATATTGCGATTCTGTCATTTATTTTGGTCAAAGATGGTGGTGCCAAACTTTGGCTTGTGTTGTCAGCTATTTACATGTTTGTATTCTTAACAAACGAGCACATTGCGGCGAACTTTGCTTCTTTCGCGATTGTGAAATTCAGTGTTGCTGCGGATTCAATTGCCAACTTCGGTGTTGGAAATATGCTTCGCCACTGGGGTGTGACTTTCATCGGAAACTTTATCGGAGGAGGCCTCTTGATGGGTCTTCCATATGCCTTCCTCAATAAAAACGAAGATACTTATGTAGATTAAGAAAATGAGCACGATTGAGTCGTGCTTTTTTCATTTTCAAAATAAGGTAATAGCTATTTCTTATATCAAAATATAGAAAACTGATATTTGTAAACTATAACTCAAGGTGCTACAATATCCTTAATAAAATAATATGGAGGTCACCTTATGACTTGTGATTTTAAATTTGAAACTCTACAACTACATGCTGGTCAAGTTGTGGCTCCAGCTACTAAGTCTCGTGCAGTGCCGATTTATCAAACAACATTTTTTGTTTTTGATGACACGTAGGAAGGTGCCGATCTGTTTGCCTTGAGGAAACCAGGGAACATTTATACTCGTATCACCAATCCTACAACAGCTGCCCTTGAAGGTGGTGTTGAAGCGCTAGCAACAGCATCAGGTATGACTGCAGTGACTTATACTATTTTGGCGATTGCCCATGCTGGTGACCATGTAGTGGCTGCTTCGACTATTTACGGTGGAACCTTCAATCTTTTGAAAGAACCCCTTCCTCGTTATGGTATCACAACAACCTTTTTCGATATTGATAATTTGGAGGAAGTAGAAGCAGCTATCAAAGACAATACCAAGCTTGTCTTGATTGAAACCTTGGGTAACCCCTTGATTAATATTCCAGACCTGGAAAAACTGGCAGAGATTGCTCATAAACATCAAATCCCACTTGTGTCAGACAATACTTTTGCAACACCTTATTTGATTAACGTCTTCTCTCATGGCGTTGACATTGCCATTCACTCTGTGACTAAGTTTATCGGTGGGCATGGTACAACTATTGGAGGAATAATTGTCGATAGTGGTCGTTTTGACTGGACGGCTTCAGGGAAATTCCCTCAATTTGTTGACGAGGGTCCAAGCTGCCACAATTTGAGCTATACTCGTGATGTGGGTGCAGCAGCCTTTATTATAGCTGTTCGAGTTCAATTGCTTCGTGATACAGGTGCAGCCTTGTCACCATTCAATGCTTTCCTCTTGCTACAAAGACTTGAAACCCTTTCACTTCGTGTGGAACGCCATGTACAAAATGCTGAGACAATTGTTGATTTTCTTGTCAACCATCCTAAGGTAGAAAAGGTAAATTATCCAAAACTTGCAGATAGTCCTTATTATGCCTTGGCTGAGAAATACTTGCCAAAAGGTGTCGGTTCAATCTTTACCTTCCACGTCAAAGGTGACGAGGAAGAAGCACGCAAGGTCATTGATAATTTAGAAATCTTTTCTGACCTTGCAAACGCGGCAGATGCTAAATCGCTTGTTGTCCATCCAGCAACAATCACTCACGGTCAATTGTCAGAAAAAGACCTAGAAGCAGCAGGTGTCACACCAAATCAAATCCACTTGTCTATCGGTCTTGAAAATGTAGAAGATTTGATTGAAGACTTACGCTTGGCCTTGGAAAAAATTTAAAGTAAAAGAAGATAAACAGTGGGTTTTGACTCACTGTTTTTGATTTTCCCTCAGGCATGATATAATGGTTACAGAAGTCTAGAAAGAGGAATGTAATGAACGAAATCAAATGTCCCAACTGTGGGGAAGTCTTTACAGTAAATGAAAGCCAGTATGCTGAACTTTTGTCCCAAGTGAGAACGGCAGAGTTTGATAAGGAACTACACGATAGGATGAGGCAGGAACTGGCCTTGGCTGAGCAAAAGGCTATGAATGAGCAACAGACTAAACTGGCTCAGAAGGATCAAGAAATTGCGCAATTGCAGAGTCAAATCCAAAACTTTGATACAGAAAAAGAATTGGCCAAGAAAGAAGTTGAACAGACAAGCCATCAGGCCTTATTGGCTAAGGACAAGGAAGTACAGCTCTTGGAAAACCAGTTGGCGACCTTGCGTTTGGAGCATGAAAATCAACTGCAAAAGACCCTTTCTGACCTAGAAAAAGAACGCAATCAGGTCAAAAATCAGCTCCTACTGCAAGAAAAGGAAAATGAGTTGTCTTTGGCTTCTGTTAAGCAAAACTACGAAGCCCAGCTCAAGGCAGCTAGTGAACAAGTCGAGTTTTATAAGAATTTTAAGGCTCAACAATCTACAAAAGCGATTGGGGAAAGCCTAGAACAGTATGCAGAGAGTGAGTTTAACAAGGTTCGTAGTTTCGCCTTTCCAAATGCTTACTTTGAGAAGGATAACAAGGTCTCTTCGCGTGGGTCTAAAGGGGACTTTATCTTCCGTGAGTGTGATGAAAATGGAGTTGAAATCATTTCTATCATGTTTGAGATGAAAAACGAAGCGGACGGAACAGAGAAGAAGCACAAGAATGCAGATTTTTACAAGGAATTGGACAAGGACCGTCGGGAGAAGAACTGTGAGTATGCCGTTTTGGTGACCATGCTTGAGGCCGATAATGACTACTTTAACACAGGGATTGTTGACGTCAGCCACGAGTATGAAAAAATGTATGTTGTTCGTCCTCAATTCTTTATCCAGTTGATTGGTCTCTTACGTAATGCGGCGCTAAATTCCCTAAAATACAAGCAGGAGTTGGCCTTGGTTCGCGAGCAAAATATTGACATTACGCATTTTGAGGAAGACTTGGATGCCTTTAAGCTAGCTTTTGCTAAGAACTATAATTCAGCTTCGACTAACTTTGGAAAAGCTATTGATGAAATCGACAAGGCCATCAAACGCATGGAAGAGGTTAAGAAATTCCTGACTACATCTGAAAACCAACTCCGTCTAGCTAACAACAAATTGGAAGATGTCTCTGTTAAAAAATTGACCCGGAAAAATCCAACAATGAAAGCGAAGTTCGAAGCATTGAAGGGGGAGTAGAAAGCAAAAATGAACGGTATTATTAACTTAAAAAAGGAAGCAGGAATGACCTCGCATGATGCGGTTTTTAAACTGCGTAAGATTTTGGGAACCAAGAAAATTGGTCATGGTGGAACCTTGGATCCGGATGTGGTGGGTGTTTTGCCGATTGCGGTTGGCAAGGCGACACGCATGGTCGAGTTTATGCAGGACGAGGGTAAGATCTATGAGGGGGAAATCACTCTGGGCTATTCCACGACGACTGAGGATGCTAGTGGGGAAGTGGTCGCAGAAACCTCTGTTTTGTCTCCCTTGGATGAAAAGCTTGTTGATGAAGCGATTGCTAGCTTGACTGGGCCTATTACTCAGATTCCCCCTATGTATTCGGCAGTTAAGGTTAATGGTCGCAAGCTCTATGAGTATGCGCGTGCTGGTCAGGAAGTGGAGCGTCCAGAACGTCAGGTGACCATTTATCAATTTGAGCGAACAAGTCCGATTTCTTATGATGGCCAACTTGCCCGATTCACTTTTCGTGTAAAATGCAGTAAAGGGACTTACATCCGTACTTTGTCAGTTGATTTGGGTGAAAAGCTTGGTTATGCGGCTCATATGTCCCATTTGACTCGTACTAGTGCTGCTGGCTTACAATTAGAAGATGCTCTTACCTTGGAGGAAATTGCTGAAAAAGTAGAGGCTGGGCAATTAGATTTTCTCCATCCTTTAGAGATTGGGACAGGTGACCTTGTCAAAGTTTTCCTAACTCCAGAAGAGGCTACAGAAGTTCGCTTTGGTCGTTTTATTGAGCTAGACCAAACGGACAAAGAACTGGCTGCCTTTGAAGATGATAAATTATTAGCCATTCTAGAAAAACGGGGCAATCTCTATAAGCCAAGGAAGGTTTTTAGCTAGATCGTTTAGGAATAAAAATCGGGTGATAGATAACAATTGCTTGATAAAACCCCATACTAATAGTAGAATGGTTTTGGGAATTATAATATTCCAATTGTTGCGAGTTGTAGGTACTCAAATAATCTATATAGAAATTTAGAGGTGTGAAATGAAGCAATTTAAAATTCTTTCAGATAAATATTTAGAGTCCATTACAGGTTCTGGTGGGAACTTAGGCCCAGGATTTGGTGTGATAATTCCATGATGCGAAATGAGTTTCGAGAAAGGGTGGAGCAACTTCTTCAACAAAAAGAAATAAATGAAAATAGTGAGTTGAGTCACCTGTTTCGTCTTGCTATACAAAATTTAGACAGAAATGAAAAATACCAAACGGTCATGGCCAATTTGAGTCAAGGGTTGTCACTTTACCTCATGACGCATCATTACCAGGCACCTAAGTCTGTCATTGATTTTGGTTTATGGATTGCCAAAGCTCCTAGCCAGGAAAGAGGGAGACTGGCTTTCTTGCAGATGCTTGCTCAAACCCTACAGGGCTTTCGTTAAAACTGTCGAACATCAGAGGGAAGACTCTGGTGTTTTTTGCTGATGAGACTATAAATTTTGTAAAAAATGTGATAGAATAGACGACGGATAAAATAACGGAGGATAGCATGCAAAATAGACCAATCATTATTGGAGTGACAGGTGGTTCTGGTGGTGGTAAAACCAGTGTTTCAAGAGCCATTTTATCGCATTTTCCTGATGAAAAGATTTCCATGATTGAGCATGATTCATACTACAAGGATCAGTCTCATTTGACCTTTGAAGAGCGTGTCAAAACCAACTATGACCATCCTTTTGCCTTTGATACAGACTTGATGATCGAGCAGATTAAGGAATTGTTGGCAGGGCGTCCGGTGGACATCCCGACCTACGACTATACAGAGCATACACGGAGTAGCAAAACCTATCGTCAGGAGCCTCAAGATGTCTTTATCGTTGAGGGCATTTTGGTCTTGGAGGACAAGCGTCTGCGCGATTTGATGGATATCAAGATTTTTGTGGATACGGATGACGATGTGCGCATTATTCGTCGTATCAAGCGTGATATGGAGGAGCGTGGCCGTAGCCTTGATAGCGTTATTAACCAGTACTTAGGTGTGGTCAAACCAATGTACCACCAGTTTATCGAGTCAACTAAGCGTTATGCTGATATCGTCATTCCTGAAGGGGTTAGCAATACCGTGGCTATCGACCTGTTGACGACCAAGATTGCAAAGATTTTGGAAGAAGCTCGAAACAGCAAATAATCACATGTGGAGGCCTTGCCTCCTTTTTCTATTTTTCCCTCATAATGGTACATAAATGGAGATTTTTAGGCATATTTTTGGTATAATAATACCCATAAAAGAGCAAGTAAATGAATAGTAGGTGGAGATGGAAAAGTATTTATCGGTAACAACTTTGACCAAGTATCTGAAAATGAAATTCGATAAAGACCCATACTTGGAACGGGTCTATTTAACTGGTCAAGTTTCCAACTTTCGTAAACGACCTACTCACCAATATTTCTCCCTAAAGGATGACCATGCAGTTATTCAAGCGACCATCTGGTCTGGGATTTATCAGAAATTAGGGTTTGACCTGGAAGAAGGAATGAAGATCAATGTGATTGGGCGTGTACAGGTCTATGAACCAAGTGGTAGCTACTCCATCATCATTGAAAAAGCTGAGCCTGATGGGGTTGGGGCGCTTGCGATTCAGTTTGAACAACTTAAGAAAAAATTGACAGAAGAAGGCCTGTTTCAAGAACGCTTCAAGCAAGCTCTACCCCAATTTTCTAAGAGAATTGGGGTAGTAACCAGCCGTAGTGGAGCCGTTATTCGAGATATTATCACGACCGTCAGCAGGCGATTCCCAGGTGTTGACATCCTTCTTTATCCGACCAAGGTTCAAGGTGAAGGGGCTGCGGAGGAAATTGCTAGAAATATTGCGCGTGCTAATCAACGGGACGATTTGGATTTGCTCATTATTGGTCGTGGAGGTGGTTCTATTGAGGATCTCTGGGCCTTTAACGAAGAAATTGTGGTACGAGCTATTTTTGAATCTCGTTTGCCAGTTATCTCTAGTGTGGGGCATGAGACGGATGTGACCTTGGCAGATTTTGTGGCAGATCGACGCGCTGCAACGCCAACAGCGGCGGCTGAACTGGCAACACCTGTGACCAAGTTGGATGTATTAACTCATTTGCAAAATCAGGAAAAACGGATGGCAACGGCAGTCCGAAATGTTCTATCTAAGAAACAAGAGGCTTTGAAAAAATGCAGTCAGTCTGTTATCTTTAGACAACCTGAGCGCTTGTATGACGGTTATTTGCAACGCTTGGACCAACTGCAACTGCGTTTGAAACAAAGTTTGCGAACTCGGATTTCTGATAACAAACAATTAGTTCAAGCAAGAACTCATCAATTAGTACAATTATCACCTGTTACCAAAATCCAACGCTATCAAGACCGTTTAGGACAGTTGGACAAGCTCTTAGATAGCCAAATGGCGTTAGTTTATGACGCCAAGGTTGCTGAGGCCAAGCGACTTTCGGAAGCTTTGCTCATGTTGGATACTAGCCGAATCGTGGCGCGTGGTTATGCTATTGTCAAAAAAGAAGAGTCCATTGTAGATTCGGTTGAGAGTTTGAAGAAAAAAGACCAAGTAACGCTTTTGATGCGAGATGGTCAAGTAGAATTAGAGGTTAAAGATGTCAAAACAAAAGAAATTTGAGGAAAATCTAGCAGAACTGGAAACCATTGTCCAAAGTTTGGAAAATGGTGAAATTGCTCTGGAAGATGCGATTACTGCCTTTCAAAAGGGCATGGTCTTGTCAAAAGAGCTCCAAGCTACGCTGGACAAGGCTGAAAAGACCTTGGTCAAGGTCATGCAAGAAGACGGAACAGAAAGTGATTTTGAATGAAAAAGCAAGAAAAATTAGCTCTTGTCGAGTCGGCTTTGGAAGATTTTTATGGAGACCAGCAGTTTGCCTCTAGTTTACGGGAGTCTGTTCTCTATTCTATTCATGCTGGTGGCAAGCGTATTCGGCCTTTTCTCTTGTTAGAAGTTCTGGAAGCCTTGCAGGTTGCCATCAAACCTGCTCACGCGCAGGTAGCTACTGCCTTGGAGATGATTCATACAGGGAGCTTGATTCACGATGACCTTCCTGCTATGGATAATGACGATTATCGAAGAGGGCGGTTAACCAATCACAAGAAATTCGGTGAAGCTATGGCCATTTTGGCTGGAGATGCCTTATTCTTAGACCCATATGCCTTGATTGCGCAGGCAGATTTGCCAAGTCAGATCAAAGTGGACTTGATTGCCAACTTATCCCTTGCTTCAGGTAGTCTGGGTATGGTGGCAGGGCAAGTTTTGGATATGGAGGGCGAACACCAGCACTTGTCTCTGGAAGAACTTCAGACTATTCATGCCAATAAGACTGGGAAGTTACTAGCCTATCCCTTCCAAGCGGCAGCTATTATAGCTGAATTGTCACCTGAAATGCAGGTGAAGCTGAAAACTGTGGGTGAATTGATTGGACTTGCTTTTCAAGTCAGAGATGATGTACTGGATGTGACAGCTAGTTTTGAGGAAATCGGCAAGACACCTCAAAAGGATCTGCAGGCAGAAAAATCAACCTATCCTGCCTTGTTGGGCTTGGAAGAGTCCATTGCCTTTTGTAACCAAACCCTGGATCAAGCTAATGAAAAATTAGAAGAAATTGCCCAGCAGCTTCCCTTTGAAACAGAATCGATTGTAAGTGTAGTAGAAAGTTTGAGAATCAATGGCTAAGGAAAGAGTGGATGTACTAGCTTATAAACAGGGCTTGTTTGAAACGAGAGAGCAGGCCAAGCGAGGTGTGATGGCTGGCCTAGTCGTAGCAGTCCTTAATGGAGAACGGTTTGACAAGCCAGGAGAGAAAATTCCAGATGACACCGAATTAAAACTCAAGGGGGAGAAACTCAAGTATGTCAGCCGTGGTGGTTTGAAACTGGAAAAGGCCTTGCAGGTCTTTGATTTGTCGGTGGATGGCGCGACTACGATTGATATCGGGGCCTCTACTGGAGGTTTTACCGATGTCATGCTACAGAATAGTGCCAAGTTGGTCTTTGCAGTCGATGTTGGTACCAATCAGTTGGCTTGGAAATTACGCCAAGACCCACGAGTTGTCAGCATGGAGCAGTTCAATTTTCGCTATGCTGAAAAGACTGATTTCGAGCAGGAGCCCAGCTTTGCCAGTATTGATGTGAGTTTCATTTCCCTTAGTCTGATTTTGCCAGCCTTGCACCGTGTCTTGGCTGATCAAGGTCAGGTGGTAGCACTTGTCAAACCTCAGTTTGAGGCAGGACGTGAGCAGATTGGGAAAAATGGAATTATTCGAGATGCTAAGATTCATCAGAATGTCCTTGAATCTGTAACAGCTATGGCAGTAGAGGCAGGTTTTTCAGTCCTTGGCTTGGACTTTTCTCCCATCCAAGGTGGACATGGAAATATTGAATTTTTAGCGTATTTGAAAAAAGAAAAGTCAGCAAGCAATCAGATTCTTGCTGAGATTAAAGAAGCAGTAGAGAGGGCGCATAGTCAATTTAAAAATGAATAAAAAAGAAAGACTTGAAAAAATTAGAAGATTGGTGACAGATTATCAAATCGGCACGCAAGAAGAAATTGTAGAACATTTGAAAGAAGCAGGTATCACTGCCACTCAGGCGACGGTATCCCGAGATATCAAAGAGTTAGGTATTGTCAAAATTCCTTTGAGAGACAACACCTATGTCTACGAATTGCCAAAATCAATCGTAAAAAGTCTGCAACTGGCTGAAGACAATATCGAATCGGCTGAATTGATGGATAAGATGATCAATCTCCAAGTTATTCCAGGAAATACGGCTTTTGTAAAAGCTCAGTTAATCGAGACTTTTGCAGACAAGATTTTTAGCTGTTTGACTGATGATAGCTCGATTTTAGTCATTGCCAGAAGTGGAAGTCTAGCAGAGGAAATCTTTGAACAAGTAAAAAATTGGTAGGTCTATATGTTACTTGAAATTTCGATAAAAAACTTTGCCATTATTGAGGCTATTTCCCTCAATTTTGAAAAGGGGATGACTGTCCTGACTGGTGAAACGGGTGCAGGGAAGTCGATTATCATTGATGCCATGAATATGATGTTGGGAGCTCGTGCGACGACAGATGTTATTCGTCATGGTGCACCAAAGGCAGAGATTGAGGGGCTTTTCTCAGTTGAGAATAGTCGTCTTTTACAGGAAATTTTTGATGAGCAAGGTTTAGAATTAGGTGATGAAATTATCATCCGTCGGGAAATCTTGCAAAATGGTCGTAGTATCAGCCGTGTAAATGGTCAGATGGTTAATCTGTCTGTTTTGCGAACTATTGGGCAACATCTTGTAGATATTCATGGTCAGCATGACCATGAGGAGTTAATGCGTCCCCAACTGCATATCCAGATGTTGGATGAATTTGGTGATGCCGCTTTTTGGGACTTGAAAGAAACCTATCAAACGAGTTTTGATGCCTATCGGAAAATGCGCAAGCAGGTTCTGGAAGTCAAGAAAAACCAACAGGAACACAAGGCACGTATCGAAATGTTGGAATTTCAAATGGCAGAGATTGAGGCAGCAAACTTGCAGGCTGGAGAAGACTTGGCTCTCAATCAAGAGCGAGATAAACTCCTCAACCACAAAAATATTGCGGATACACTGACCAATGCCTACAGTATGTTGGACAATGAAGATTTTTCAAGTCTGGCCAATGTTCGTTCAGCCATGAATGACATGGAAAGTGTCGAAGAGTATGACCCTGAATACCGTGAAATTTCAAGCTCTCTGTCTGAGACCTACTATGTTTTAGAAGACATTAGCAAACGTTTGGAAGCTATCATTGAGGACCTTGATTTTGATGGCAATCGCCTCATGCAGGTTGAGAATCGTTTGGACCTCCTTCATACTATTACTCGTAAGTATGGTGGGACTGTTGATGATGTTTTGCTTTATTTTGCCAAGATTACGGAAGAATACAATCTCTTGACAGGCAATAATCTTTCGTCTGAGGACATGGAAGCAGAGCTTAAGAAGTTGGAAGTCAATCTTGTCAATTTGGCAGGTCAACTTGCTTCTGCTCGTCATAATTTGGCTCAGCAACTCGAAGCTGAGATTAAACAAGAACTGCAAGATCTTTATATGGAAAAAGCCCAGTTTCAGGTTCGTTTTAGTAAGGGAAAATTCAGTCGTGAGGGAAATGAAATGGTTGAGTTTTATATTTCAACCAACCCTGGAGAAGACTTTAAACCCTTGGTTAAGGTTGCTTCTGGAGGGGAATTATCTCGTCTCATGTTAGCCATTAAGTCTGCCTTTTCACGTAAAGAAGGCAAGACTAGCATTGTCTTTGATGAAGTGGATACGGGAGTTTCAGGTCGTGTTGCTCAAGCTATTGCTCAGAAAATTCATAAAATTGGTCAGCATGGTCAGGTTTTGGCTATCTCCCATTTGCCACAAGTAATTGCGATTGCAGATTATCAATTCTTTATTGAGAAGATTAGTAATGACCATTCAACGGTTTCGACTGTTCGTCTCTTGACGGTCGAAGAGCGAGTGGAGGAAGTTGCCAAGATGTTGGCAGGTGATGATGTGACAGAAGCAGCCCTGACGCAAGCCAGAGAATTGTTGAGAAACAGGGAGAAATAAGATGACAGATTATTATGTAATTGGAGATGTTCACGGAAAAGCTGGGATGCTGGAAGACCTTCTTAAAACCTGGGATGGTCAGACCCAGTTGCTCTTTCTAGGTGATTTGATTGACAGAGGTGAGGATAGTCACCGTGTTCTTGAAATGGTCAAGGACTTGGTGGACAATCAAGGGGCTATCTGTTTGTCTGGAAACCACGAGTATATGTTTTTGACTTGGCTAGATGACCCAGAAGAAAGTTATGACCATTATCGTCGCAATGGTGGAGATACAACCATTAACTCTATCCTAGGTCGTCCCTTGGATGCACCAGTTGATGGAGTAGAAGATGCCAAGCGGGTTGCCGCTGAAGCGGCAGACTTGGTCGAATTCATTCGTCAAATGCCATTTGTAGTAGAGACAGACAAGTATATCTTTGTTCACGCAGGTATTGATTTGACCTTGGATGACTGGCATGAAACAACAGATTATAAAAAAGTATGGCTTAGAAAACCATTCCACGGAGCTGAAAATCATACTGGAAAAACCATTGTCTTCGGTCATACACCGGTCTATGGTTTGTTACAGCAAGAACGCGGTACATCTGAGCTTTGGACTACAGAAGATGGCAAGATTGGAATGGATGGAGGAGCTGTTTATGGTGGTGTCCTTCACGGGATTGTCTTTACAGACCAAGGAATGACAGAACACCACTTTATCGAAAATGACGGCTTTGTCGCTGAAGATTAGTACTCCTAGCAGGGTATGGTCTTGTCAAAATATCAAAAACAATTTATAATAAATAGATACCCTGAAAGGAAGAGAATCATGAACTTAGAAGAATTGAAAAAACGACAGGAGAAGATCCGTAACTTCTCTATTATCGCCCATATTGACCATGGAAAATCAACTCTAGCAGACCGCATTTTGGAAAAAACAGAGACGGTTTCAAGTCGTGAAATGCAGGCCCAGCTTTTGGATAGCATGGAGCTAGAGCGGGAACGTGGAATTACTATTAAGTTGAATGCCATCGAGTTGAATTACACTGCAAAAGATGGGGAAACTTATATTTTCCATTTGATTGACACACCAGGGCACGTTGACTTTACCTATGAAGTTTCACGTTCGCTAGCTGCCTGTGAGGGTGCTATTTTGGTGGTCGATGCGGCTCAAGGAATTGAGGCTCAAACTCTTGCCAACGTTTATCTGGCTTTGGATAATGATTTGGAAATCATGCCTATCATTAATAAAATTGACCTGCCGGCTGCAGATCCGGAGCGCGTGCGTACAGAGATTGAAGATGTGATTGGTTTGGATGCCAGTGAAGCAGTTTTGGCTTCTGCCAAGGCTGGGATTGGGATTGAAGAAATCCTCGAGCAAATTGTAGAAAAAGTACCAGCACCAACGGGTGATGTGACGGCGCCACTTAAGGCCTTGATTTTCGACTCTGTTTACGATGCTTACCGTGGGGTTATCCTCCAAGTGCGTGTCATGGACGGAGTGGTCAAACCTGGTGATAAGATTCAGCTCATGAGCAATAGTAAGACCTTTGATGTGGCCGAAGTCGGTATTTTTACACCAAAAGCGGTTGGTCGTGATTTCCTTGCGACTGGTGATGTTGGTTACATTGCGGCGTCTATCAAGACGGTTCAGGATACTCGTGTGGGTGATACCGTTACCTTGGCAACCAATCCTGCGGCAGAACCATTACATGGTTATAAGCAGATGAATCCTATGGTCTTTGCGGGTCTCTACCCAATCGAATCAAACAAGTACAATGACCTGCGTGAAGCGCTTGAAAAATTGCAACTGAATGATGCTAGTCTTCAGTTTGAACCAGAAACATCTCAGGCACTTGGATTTGGTTTTCGTTGTGGATTTCTTGGACTTCTCCATATGGATGTTATCCAGGAACGTTTAGAGCGTGAGTTCAATATTGACCTCATCATGACAGCTCCGTCTGTTATTTACAAAGTTAATTTGACCGACGGTGAGTCTATGGATGTGTCTAACCCATCTGAGTTTCCAGACCCAACTAAGATTGCGACCATTGAAGAGCCTTATGTCAAGGCGCAAATCATGGTACCACAGGAGTTCGTCGGAGCAGTAATGGAGCTAGCTCAGCGTAAGCGTGGGGACTTTGTGACTATGGACTATATTGATGATAACCGTGTCAATGTTATCTATCAAATTCCTCTTGCTGAAATTGTCTTTGACTTCTTTGATAAACTTAAGTCTTCAACACGTGGTTATGCAAGCTTTGACTACGAATTGTCAGAATATCGCCCATCTAAGCTGGTGAAAATGGATATCCTTCTCAATGGAGATAAGGTGGATGCTCTCAGCTTTATCGTTCACAAGGACTTTGCCTACGAACGTGGGAAACTCATCGTTGATAAACTCAAGAAAATCATCCCTCGCCAACAATTTGAAGTTCCAATCCAAGCGGCTATTGGACACAAGATTGTCGCTCGTACTGATATCAAGGCCCTTCGTAAGAACGTACTTGCTAAATGTTATGGTGGTGACGTTTCTCGTAAGCGTAAACTCCTTGAAAAACAAAAAGCTGGTAAGAAACGCATGAAATCCATCGGATCAGTTGAAGTTCCGCAAGAAGCCTTCCTCAGCGTCTTGAGTATGGATGAAGAATAAGTTATCAGAAATGCCTTTCCTTGTTCACAGGAAATTTATATAAGAATCAATAGTAAAGCAGGCTTAGATGGTCTGCTTTTTTAGTTTTTATACTCTTCGAAAATCTCTTCAAACCACGTCATCGTCGCCTTACCGTATGTATGGTTACTGACTTCGTCAGTTTCATCTACAACCTCAAAACCATGTTTTGAGCTGACTTCGTCAGTTTCATCTACAACCTCAAAACTGTGTTTTGAGTAACCTGCGGTTAGCTTCCTAGTTTGCTCTTTGATTTTCATTGAGTATTAGAACAGAAAAATGCTTGGAGTATTTGTTTGTGTGTTTATTTTTATATAACAAACTATAAACAAAACAAAAATATAAAAAAAGAGACAAAAAAGAACAGAAAGTAATTGACAACGGTTTCATATAGTGTTATACTTATGGCATAAAGTTAATGGAAAGAAGGGAAAAACTTATGGTATTAGATTATTTCTTTGACAAAAACCTTGTGTTTTGCTTAGAAGCGGATAATCAAGAACAACTCTTTGATCAGGTTGCAACTTTATTGGAAGAACGAGAAATTGTCACTCCAACTTATCGTGAAGCCTTGATCACGCGTGAAAAGTCATTTCCAACTGGTTTAGATATGGAATTTCTAGGAAAGGACTTGCAAATGTAATGATTCCTCACACAGATATTGTTCATAATCTAGCTGAGAAAGTGGTGGTTGTTCGATTAGAGAAACCGGTGACTTTCCATAATATGATTGCGCCAGGTAAGGAAGTAGAAGTATCCTTGCTCTTCTTTATCATCAATAATTCAAGTTCAAGTCAAACGAACATTCTTGCTCAGTTGATGGACTTTTTCACAGGAAATGGACATCTTGAAGACCTATCAAAAATTTCCGAACCAGAAAAACTTTATGCTTATATAGATGAAGCAATCGCTTAATCTTGTCTATTAAAAAATAAAATCGGAGGAAGTCTATATGATTAAAATTCTTGCTGCCTGCGGTGCAGGTGTTAACTCAAGTCACCAAATTAAAAGTGCTCTAGAAGAAGAACTTTCAAACCGTGGTTATGATGTTCACTGTGATGCAGTCATGGTGAAAGATGTAAACGAAGACCTTATGAAAGGTTACGATATCTTTACACCAATCGCTGCAACAGACCTTGGTTTTGAACCAGGTATCCCAGTTATCGAAGCTGGACCAATCTTATTCTGTATTCCAGCAATGAGCGTTCCAGTATTTGACAATATTAGACTTCCTGCGAAACAAAATATGGTATAGTAGTTCCATGAATTATGAAGCAAGTAAACAACTAACTGATGCACGATTTAAGCGTCTTGTTGGTGTTCAGCGTACCACTTTTGAAGAGATGTTAGCTGTATTAAAAACAGCTTATCAACTTAAACACGCAAAAGGTGGACGAAAACCTAAATTAAGCCTAGAAGACCTTCTTATGGCCACTCTTCAATATGTGCGAGAATACCGCACTTATGAACAAATTGCGGCTGATTTTGGTATTCACGAAAGCAACTTAATCCGTCGGAGCCAATGGGTTGAAGTAACTCTTGTTCAAAGTGGTGTTACGATTTCAAGAACTCCTCTCAGTTCTGAGGACACGGTAATGATTGATGCGACGGAAGTACAAATCAATCGCCCTAAAAAAAGAATTAGCGAATGATTCTGGTAAAAAGAAATGCCACGCTATGAAGGCTCAAGCGATTGTCACAAGTCAAGGGAGAATTGTTTCTTTGGATATCACTGTGAACTATTGTCATGATATGAAGTTGTTCAAAATGAGTCGCAGAAATATCGGACAAGCTGGTAAAATCTTGGCTGACAGTGGTTATCAAGGGCTCATGAAGATATATCCTCAAGCACAAACTCCACGTAAATCCAGCAAACTCAAGTCGCTAATAGCTGAAGATAAAGCCTATAACCATGCGCTATCTAAGGAGAGAAGCAAGGTTGAGAACATCTTTGCCAAAGTAAAAACGTTTAAAATGTTTTCAACAACCTATCGAAATCATCGTAAACGCTTCGGATTACGAATGAATTTGAGTGCTGGTATTATCAATCATGAACTAGGATTCTAGTTTTGCAGGAAGTCTAATAAAGAAACTAGCAAGGTCAGGCCTTACTTTATTGGTGGACATCCAGGATTTAATTGTCTTCTACTTGATGATGAAGTCTATGAAGATTATTATCTAGAGTTTGAGAAAGAAGAGACTTGCTCTGTTCCACGTCCTTTCCCAGAAACAGGTATGTTGGATTTCCAAGATAGAAGTCCATGGCTAGAGGGACAAAAAGAAATAGATCTTAGTTATGATCTTTTCAGCACAGATGCAGTGACTTTGGATGAATTGCAATCTCGAACAATTGCCCTTCGTTCTCTTAAACATGATAAGGGATTGAAAGTGCATTTTGCAGAATTTCCAAACCTCATCATCTGGTCAACTTTGAACAAGGGACCTTTCATTACCTTTGAACCATGGTCTGGCTTGTCAACATTCCTTGAAGAAGGAGATCATTTAGAAGATAAGAAGAATGTTTGTCTCTTAGAAGCCAATCAGGTTGAAGAATTAGGGTTTGAGATAGAAGTTTTATAAAAAAAGTAAAAAATAAATAACAAAAACAAACACAAACTGTTGACTTCTTCAAACAATAGTAGTATATTATGTTTGTGAGGACTAATTGACTGTTTTTTAAAGACAGCCAATACACTGCTGGAATCCAGCATAGAAAAAATAAAAAGGAGTATACAATATGTCTATTGTTATCGGTGCAGATGCTGCAGGTTTGAGATTGAAAGAAGTTGTGAAAGACTTCTTAGAAAAAGAAAACTTCCACCTTGTGGATGTTACAGCTGAAGGTCAAGACTTTGTTGATGTGACTCTCGCTGTTGCTGCAGAAGTAAACAAAGAAGAACAAAACCTTGGTATCGTGATTGATGCTTATGGAGCTGGTCCATTTATGGTTGCAACTAAGATCAAAGGAATGGTTGCTGCAGAAGTATCTGACGAACGTTCAGCTTATATGACTCGTGGCCACAACAACTCACGTATGATCACTATGGGGGCACAACTTGTTGGTGATGAATTGGCTAAAAACATCGCTAAAGGATTTGTTAATGGTAAATACGACGGTGGTCGTCACCAAATCCGGGTTGACATGTTGAACAAAATGTGCTAATTAGATTATAGTAAGAAAGGTAAGTTAAAAATGAGAATTGCAATTGGATGTGACCACATCGTAACAGATGAAAAAATGGCGGTTTCAGAATTTTTGAAATCAAAAGGATATGAAGTCATTGACTTTGGTACCTATGACCATACACGTACTCACTACCCAATCTTTGGTAAAAAAGTAGGGGAAGCAGTAACTAGTGGTCAAGCTGATCTCGGGGTATGTATCTGTGGTACTGGTGTTGGTATCAACAACGCTGTAAATAAAGTTCCAGGTGTTCGTTCTGCCTTGGTTCGTGATATGACAACAGCCCTTTATGCTAAAGAACAATTGAACGCCAACGTTATCGGTTTTGGTGGTAAGATTACTGGTGAATTGCTTATGTGTGATATCATCGAAGCTTTCATTCATGCTGAATACAAACCATCTGAAGAAAACAAAAAATTGATTGCGAAAATTGAACACCTTGAAAGTCACAATGCTCAACAAACAGACGCAAACTTCTTCACTGAATTCCTTGAAAAATGGGATCGTGGAGAATACCACGACTAAGAGGTAACCTATGATTTTAACAGTTACAATGAACCCATCCATTGATATTTCCTATCCCTTGGATGAGTTGAAGATTGATACTGTCAATCGTGTGGTGGATGTAACCAAAACGGCTGGTGGTAAGGGACTCAATGTTACCCGAGTACTTTCAGAATTTGGCGATTCTGTTCTTGCTACTGGTTTAGTGGGTGGCAAACTTGGTGAGTTTTTGGTTGAACATATCGATAATCAAGTAAAGAAAGATTTCTTCTCAATTCAGGGAGAAACTCGTAACTGTATCGCTATTCTCCACGGAGACAACCAAACAGAAGTTCTTGAAAAAGGTCCTGAAGTATTGGAACAGGAAGGTCAAGACTTTTTGGAACATTTCAAAAAACTCTTGGAGTCAGTTGAAGTAGTGGCCATCTCAGGTAGTCTGCCAGCTGGCCTTCCAGTTGATTACTGTGCGAGCTTGGTAGAACTTGCTAATCAAGCTGGCAAGCCTGTAGTCTTGGACTGCTCAGGTGCAGCACTTCAGGCTGTTCTTGAATCACCCCATAAACCAACAGTCATCAAACCAAATAATGAAGAATTGTCTCAGCTTCTTGGAAGAGAAGTTTCTGAGGATTTGGAGGAATTAAAAGAAGTACTTCAAGAACCTTTGTTTGCAGGGATTGAATGGATTATCGTTTCACTTGGTGCCAACGGTACTTTTACCAAACATGGTGACACTTTCTACAAGGTAGATATTCCTAGAATTCAGGTGGTAAATCCTGTTGGATCTGGAGACTCTACTGTGGCAGGAATTTCTTCAGGACTTCTTCACAAAGAATCGGATGCAGAATTACTCATCAAGGCAAATGTCCTTGGTATGCTCAATGCTCAAGAAAAAATGACTGGTCATGTCAACATGGCCAACTATCAAGCTCTATATGATCAATTAATAGTAAAAGAGGTATAAAATGGCTTTAACAGAACAAAAACGTGTACGCTTAGAAAAACTTTCTGATGAAAATGGTATCATCTCAGCTCTTGCATTTGACCAACGTGGTGCTTTGAAACGCCTCATGGCTCAACACCAAACAGAAGAACCAACTGTGGCCCAAATGGAAGAACTTAAAGTTTTGGTAGCAGATGAATTGACTAAATACGCTTCATCTATGCTTCTTGACCCTGAGTATGGACTTCCAGCAACTAAAGCTCTTGATGAAAAAGCTGGTCTTCTCCTTGCTTATGAAAAAACAGGTTATGACACAACAAGCACAAAACGCTTGCCAGACTGCTTGGATGTCTGGTCTGCAAAACGTATTAAAGAAGAAGGTGCAGATGCAGTTAAATTCTTGCTTTACTATGATGTAGATAGCTCAGACGAACTCAATCAAGAAAAACAAGCCTACATCGAACGCATCGGTTCTGAGTGTGTGGCTGAAGATATCCCATTCTTCCTTGAAATCCTTGCTTACGATGAAAAAATTGCGGATGCAGGTTCTGTAGAATACGCGAAAGTAAAACCACACAAAGTTATCGGCGCTATGAAAGTCTTTTCAGACCCACGCTTTAACATTGATGTCTTGAAAGTTGAAGTTCCTGTTAACATTAAATATGTTGAAGGCTTCGCTGAAGGTGAAGTAGTTTATACACGTGAAGAAGCAGCAGCCTTCTTCAAAGCGCAAGATGAAGCAACGAACTTGCCATACATCTACTTGAGTGCTGGTGTATCAGCTAAACTCTTCCAAGATACTCTTGTATTTGCTCATGAATCAGGTGCAAACTTTAACGGAGTTCTTTGTGGCCGTGCTACATGGGCAGGGTCAGTTGAAGCTTACATCAAAGATGGTGAAGCAGCAGCTCGCGAATGGCTTCGCACAACTGGATTTGAAAACATTGATGAGCTCAATAAAGTTCTTCAAACAACAGCAACTTCATGGAAAGAACGCGTGTAAGAAAGTCCTCCTAGTTTAGGAACATGAATCTAAAAAAATTTAAAAAAAGTTGTATGTAAAGGTTTACAAAATAACTTACTTGTGCTATACTTAAATCACAAGTTAATACAAGGTGAGTGTTACTAAGTAATATTAGGCATGATCACAGGTGAATTAGAAATCAGCTGATTTTCTAGTTCATTTGTGGTCATTTTTTGTACTCATATACCTTTAAGATATAAAAGGAGGTTGACATGTATCGAATTCTAAATCCAATGAATCACAATGTCTCGCTTGTCAGAAATGATAAGGGAGAAGAGGTGATTGTAATTGGTAAGGGGATTGCATTCGGAAAGAAGAAGGGGGATTTGATTACTGAAAATCAGGTTGAGAAAATCTTTCGGATGAAGACCGAAGAGTCCAGAGAAAACTTTATGGCTCTTCTCAAAGATGTTCCGCTTGATTTTATCACAGTGACCTATGAAATCATTGATAAGCTATCAAAGAAATATCATTATCCGATTCAAGAGTATCTCTATGTAACCTTGACAGATCATATTTACTGTTCTTATCAAGCTCTAACTCAAGGAAGGTACAAGGATAGTAATCTGCCAGATATTTCTGCTAAGTATCCTGTCGCTTTTCAAATCGCAAATGAAGCTTTTGAAATTTACCGTCAGAAGCTAGCAGATCATTTTCCTGAGGACGAAATTATTCGGATTGCTTATCATTTCATTAATGCTGAAGGTGAAAATGAAGTGGAACTTGTGGAGTCGATTGATAAGAGGAAAGAAATTCTCAGGAATGTTGAAGAAGTTTTAACGGACTATGCAATTCAACGAACTAAAAAGAATAACCATTTCTATGATCGCTTTATGATCCATTTGAATTATTTCTTGGATTATTTAGACAGATCTAGAGATGATAACCAATCACTTCTGGATATGGAAGATCATATTAAACAATCCTATCCAAAAGCCTTCGAGATTGGTTCCAAGATCTATGATGTGATTACGCAACATACGGGTCTTGATTTGTATAAAAGTGAACGAGTTTATCTAGTTCTACATATCCAACGTTTATTGTCATAAAAATTTATTTAAAACTATATAAGGAGAATTCTATCATGAATAGAGAAGAAGTAACATTGTTAGGTTTTGAAATCGTAGCCTATGCTGGCGATGCTCGTTCAAAACTATTGGAAGCCTTGAAGGCTGCTGAAGCTGGTGATTTTGAAAAAGCGGACGCTCTGGTAGAGGAAGCTGGTAGCTGTATTGCAGAGGCTCACCACGCGCAAACAAGTCTATTGACTAAGGAAGCTTCTGGTGAGGACTTAGCGTATAGTGTGACCATGATGCATGGTCAAGATCACTTGATGACAACTATCTTGTTAAAAGACCTAATGCACCATTTAATTGAACTTTACAAGAGAGGAGTTAAATAAAATGGATAAGTTAATAATTTTTATTGAGAAAGGAAAGCCTTTCTTTGAGAAATTATCGAGAAATATATACTTAAGAGCGATAAAAGATGGTTTTATTTCCAGTATGCCAGCAGTATTATTCTCAAGTATTTTTATACTAATAGCTGCTGTGCCCAATATTTTTGGGTTTAAATGGTCTGATGAACAGTTAGCTTTTATTTTGAAACCTTACAACTACTCAATGGGAATTTTAGCTCTCTTAGTAGCTGGGACAACTGCAAAATCGTTAACAGATTCAGTTAATACACGTAGTATGGAGAAAACCAACCAAATCAACTACATGTCAACTTTTTTAGCAGCTGTTGTTGGATTGTTAATACTGGCAGCTGATCCAATTGAAGGTGGATTTGCTAATGGTCTTTTAGGTACTAGAGGATTACTTACTGCATTTTTGGCAGCTTTTATTACAGTAAATATCTATAAAGTATGTATTAAAAATAATGTAACCATTAGACTTCCTGAAGAGGTTCCACCAAATATTGCACAAGTTTTTAAAGATGTTATTCCGTTTGCCTTATCTGTTCTTTCAATATATGGATTGGATTTAATTGTTAGAAATATTTTTGGTACAAATGTAGCAGAATCTGTTGGTAAAATATTAGCCCCTCTATTTTCAGCTACTGATGGTTATATCGGTTTAGCTATTGTATTTGGTGCTTATGCTTTCTTTTGGTTTGTTGGAATTCATGGGCCATCTGTTGTAGAACCTTTAATTGTAGCTATCAGTTATGCAAATATAGAAGCTAATGTTCAGCTTGTGCAAGCTGGTATGCACGCAGATAAAATTTTAAATCCAGTTACTCAAACTTTTGTTGTAACAATGGGTGGTACTGGTGCAACACTAGTAGTTCCATTTATGTTTATGTGGTTATGTAAATCAAAAAGAAATAGAATTGTCGGACGTGCGTCTGTAGTTCCTACTTTCTTTGGCGTAAATGAACCAATCCTATTTGGTGCTCCAATTGTTTTAAATCCTATCTTCTTTATTCCGTTTGTTACTGCTCCTATTATCAATGTTTGGATTATGAAATTTTTTGTAGATGTTCTACAAATGAATAGTTTCAGTATTATTTTACCTTGGACAACACCTGCTCCAATTGGTATTGTTATGGGAACGGCGCTGGCTCCATTGTCATTCGTCTTGGCTATAACTTTAATCATTATCGACACTTTAATCTATTATCCATTTGTTAAAGTTTATGACCATCAAATTTTAGAAGAAGAACGGAAAGGAAACTCTTCATCTGAATTGAAAGAAAAAGTTGCTGCAAACTTCAACACTGCAAAAGCGGATGCTATTCTTGAAAAAGCGGGTGTCGATGCAGCACAAAATACCATCACTGAAGAAACAAATGTCCTCGTTCTCTGTGCTGGTGGAGGTACAAGTGGACTCCTTGCAAATGCTTTGAATAAGGCAGCAGCAGAATACAATGTCCCTGTGAAAGCAGCAGCAGGCGGCTATGGTGCTCACCGTGAAATGTTACCAGAGTTTGATTTGGTTATCCTTGCTCCTCAAGTTGCTTCAAACTTTGAAGATATGAAGGCAGAAACAGATAAGCTCGGTATTAAACTAGCGAAAACAGAAGGCGCTCAATACATCAAATTAACTCGTGATGGAAAAGGTGCTCTTGCATTCGTACAAGCGCAATTCGATTAAGGCTAGGGACTCTGAAATAGTCTCCTATCGTTACGGAAATCGCTATGGCGAATTTCCTAATCGCCTTATTAATTCGTCGGTAAAAAGATAACGTTTTTACCTCCTCATGTCACAATTCAGTGACTTGGTACAAGAAGTGAGATGGAGAAGCATGGCTCACTGACTCCTCTCCTCTCACTTTTACTTTATTTAAATCAAGAAATAGGTGAAAAAAATGACAAAAACACTTCCAAAAGACTTTATTTTCGGTGGCGCAACAGCTGCTTATCAAGCAGAAGGTGCTACACATACTGATGGAAAAGGACCAGTTGCTTGGGATAAATATCTTGAGGATAACTACTGGTACACTGCCGAACCAGCTAGTGATTTTTACAATCGATATCCAGTTGACCTCAAGCTAGCAGAAGAGTATGGTGTCAATGGTATTCGAATTTCTATTGCTTGGTCACGTATTTTCCCGACTGGTTACGGCCAAGTAAATGCTAAAGGTGTTGAGTTTTATCATAATTTATTTGCAGAGTGTCACAAACGTCATGTTGAGCCTTTTGTAACTCTTCATCACTTTGACACGCCAGAAGCTCTCCACTCAAATGGAGACTTCTTAAACCGTGAAAATATCGAACATTTTGTAGACTACGCTGCCTTCTGTTTTGAAGAATTTCCAGAAGTAAACTATTGGACAACCTTTAATGAAATTGGACCAATCGGTGATGGTCAATATTTGGTGGGGAAATTCCCTCCAGGTATCCAGTACGACCTTGCCAAAGTCTTCCAATCACACCACAATATGATGGTGTCTCATGCACGCGCGGTAAAATTGTACAAAGAGAAAGGCTATAAAGGGGAAATTGGTGTTGTTCACGCCCTGCCTACTAAATATCCTCTAGATCCTGAAAATCCAGCAGATGTTCGTGCAGCTGAGTTGGAAGATATTATCCACAATAAATTCATCTTAGACGCAACTTATCTAGGTCGCTATTCAGCTGAAACCATGGAAGGTGTCAACCATATCTTATCAGTCAATGGTGGTAGTTTGGATCTTCGTGAAGAAGATTTTACAACATTAGAAGCTGCAAAAGACTTGAATGATTTCCTAGGAATCAACTACTATATGAGTGACTGGATGGAAGCCTTTGATGGAGAAACTGAAATTATCCATAATGGTAAAGGTGAAAAAGGAAGCTCTAAGTATCAAATCAAAGGTGTTGGTCGTCGTGTAGCTCCTGACTATGTACCACGCACGGATTGGGATTGGATTATCTACCCTCAAGGTTTGTATGACCAAATCATGCGTGTGAAGAAAGATTATCCTAACTACAAGAAGATTTACATCACTGAAAATGGTCTCGGCTATAAAGATGAGTTCGTTGATAACACTGTTTACGATGATGGTCGTATTGATTACGTGAAACAACACTTGGAGATCTTGTCTGATGCGATTGCAGATGGAGCTAATGTAAAAGGTTACTTCATTTGGTCATTAATGGATGTCTTCTCATGGTCAAACGGTTATGAGAAACGTTATGGTCTCTTCTACGTAGATTTTGAAACTCAAGAACGTTATCCTAAGAAATCAGCTCACTGGTACAAGAAAGTAGCGGAAACTCAGATTATAGACTAGTAGAATTAGTCATTAGATATAGAATTTTAGTGAGTCAAAAAGATGTTCAAAGATTTTATCCAATCTATTTATGAAAAAAAGTTTATATTATAAATTTCGAAAAATACTCTCAAATACCGTGTTTGACGAGTGAAGAATTGAAAAGTCTTGGAAAATGGTATGTCTCGACTGGTAAAGAATGGATTTGTCATTCAGATGATGATCTGGAAGAATTTAAAAATCTATTTTTAAATTTTATCAATCCTGAAGAATGGGATACTATCTCCTTTGATTCAGATTTTATGCCGTTTCAACAATCGTAACCAATTTCTCAAAAAAGTTAAATCTTATATTTAGTACTCTGTAAAACTCTTATCTAATCACGTTGCTTATACTCAATGAAAATCAAAGAGCAACTTTAAACTAGGAAGCGAGTCGCAGATTTCTCAATGTATAGCTTTGAGGAATTGGGCAAAAAGTCTTTGATATAGAAAAAAGCATAGTATCAGGTGTTTCAACACCTGATACTATGCTTTTTATCGTGGGAAGATTTACTTTTTTTCTTCTGAAATTGAGTTGTTACCCAGGCTCTTTCAGTTTATTAAGGCTTGATGACTTTAATGTGTTTAGATAGCTTAAAAAGGATTGAATCACTTAGTTTAGAATCTGAAACAATAGTATCAAGATTTGATACATTATAAAAAGTATAAAAATCAAACTTATTGAACTTACTATGATCTGCGAGTAAATATTTTTTATTAGAATTATTTAAAGCGATGCGTTGAGCCTCTCCCTCTTCCTCGCTAAAAGTAGCTAGAGCTCCGTTTTGAATACCATTACAGCTAACGAAAGCTTTAGAAAATTGGAGATTAGAGAGATTTTGTAGGGTCAATGTGCCAACAAAAGCACCTGTAATATCGCGATAATTTCCACCTATCAAAATCAAATCTGTTAATTTTCGTTCGCTTAAAATCAGAAAAACAGGTAGACTGTTGGTTACGACGCGGATATTGTCAATAGGCAACTCACGCGCAAAAAACTCTAATGTTGTTCCTGGTCCAATGAAAATAGTTTCTCTTTCTTCTACTAGACTGCCTGCAAAATGGGCTATTTCTTGTTTTTCTGCCGTTTGGAGGGCTTGTTTTTCAATATTTGATCGCTCATTAGTCAAAAGGGAGTTGGTTCGAAGTTTTTCAGCTCCACCATGCACACGAATCAGCAAATCTTTATCAGCTAATTCCTGTAAATAGCGCCTTGCAGTCATATCTGAAACGGCTATTTCGTCCATAATCTGTTTAACTGTTATGGTTCCTTTACTATTTACTATCTCTAAAATTTTGGCTAATTTTTCTTGTTTGAGCATATTATCACCTCGTTTCCTACTACTATCTTACCATAAACAAACTCATCATTCAAATACAAAAACAACAAAATGAAACAAAAACAAAAATATCGAAGTTTGTTTTCAAAACTTTCGATATTTTTGTTGGGTTATAACTTTGATGTTTCTAGTTTACTTTTTGATGATTGAGAGTGATGGAGAATTAGTCTAAACCGTAGTTATAGTCATCGTCTTGCATGGCTTCAACTTCGCCAAGAAGGTAACCATTTCCGACTTGAGAGAAGAAGTCATGGTTGGAAGTTCCTGTTGAAATACCGTTCATAACGATTGGGTTGACATCTTCAGCTGAATCTGGGAAAAGTGGATCTTGTCCCATGTTCATGAGAGCTTTATTGGCATTGTAGCGAAGGAAGGTTTTAACCTCTTCAGTCCAACCAACACCGTCATAAAGACTCTCTGTGTAGCCTTCTTCATTTTCATAAAGAGTATAGAGTAGGTCGTACATCCATTCTTTGAGTTTTTCTTGCTCTTCTTCAGGCAATTCATTGAAACCAAGTTGGAATTTGTAACCAATGTAGGTTCCGTGAACAGACTCGTCACGAATAATCAATTTAATGATTTCCGCAACGTTGGCTAGTTTGTTGTTACCGAGATAGTAGAGGGGAGTGAAGAAACCAGAGTAGAAGAGGAAGGTTTCGAGGAAGACGCTGGCAACTTTCTTTTCAAGTGGGCTGCCGTTTAGGTAGATTTCGTTGACAATCTCAGCCTTCTTTTGTAGGTAAGGATTGGTATTGGTCCATTCGAAAATTTCTTCAATCTCAGCCTTAGTATTCAAGGTAGAAAAGATTGATGAGTAAGATTTAGCGTGGACAGATTCCATAAATTGGATGTTATTGAAAACAGCTTCCTCATGTGGTGTACGGATGTCTGCGCGAAGGGCTTGAACCCCAGTTTCAGATTGCATAGTGTCAAGAAGGGTTAAACCACCAAAAACTTTTCCGACCAAGTCTTTCTCTTTGTTAGATAGCTTTCTCCAGTCATCCAAGTCGTTTGATAAGGGAATACGTGTATCGAGCCAAAATTGCTCCGTCAGTTTTTCCCAAGTTGATTTGTCGATGACATCTTCGATGGCATTCCAGTTAATGGCTTTGTAGTAAGTTTCCATTTAAAATCTCTTTCTGTGTTTAGTATTGCGAACTCACAATTATTTCTACTTTACCATAATTCTATAGGAGTATCGCACAAAAAGTCGGAAGTCCGACTTTTAAAATGTTACATAAATTATGTTATGACATAGTAGATTTGATTTTATCAGTGCTGCTTAGGGAAAAATAATGTTTCTATGCTAGAAACTAAATCACACAGCTTTCACATTGGTTGGCGCCGACTTCTCCACCGTCATCTGTAAAGGTACGGACGTAGTAGATAGACTTGATTCCCTTGTTAAAGGCATAGTTACGAAGGATGGACAAATCACGTGTCGTTTGTTTATTTTCCCTCTTCCATTCGTAAAGGCCTTTTGGAATGTCACTGCGCATGAAGAGGGTGAGTGAAAGTCCTTGATCCACGTGTTCAGTCGCAGCAGCGTAAACATCGATGACTTTACGCATATCCATATCGTAGGCAGAAGTGTAGTAAGGAATGGTTTCTGTAGACAAGCCAGCAGCAGGGTAGTAGATTTTACCAATTTTCTTCTCTTGGCGTTCTTCGATACGTTGCGTAATCGGGTGGATAGAAGCAGAAACGTCGTTGATATAGCTGATAGAACCATTTGGCGCTACAGCAAGGCGATTTTGGTGGTAAAGACCATCTTCTTGAACCTTGTCGCGAAGTTCAGCCCAGTCAGCAGCACTCGGGATAAAGACGTCTTTGAAGAGTTCTTTAACACGGTCTGATGTTGGAACAAATTCACCAGTTACATACTTGTCAAAGTAACTTCCGTTAGCATAGTCTGATTTTTCAAAGTTGTGGAAGGTAATACCACGTTCACGCGCAATATTGTTTGACTCTACCAAGGTCCAGTAGTTCATAAGCATAAAGTAGATGCTTGTAAATTCAACAGACTCAGGTGAACCATATTCAATGAGTTGTTGGGCAAGGTAGCTGTGCAGTCCCATGGCACCGAGACCAAAGGTGTGGGCTTGGCTATTTCCATGGTCAATCGTTGGTACAGCTACGATATGTGAACTATCTGTAACGAAAGTAAGGGCACGAACCATAGCACGGATAGAACGACCAAAATCAGGTGAAGTCATCATGTTAACGACGTTAGTTGAACCCAGGTTACATGAAACATCTGTTCCCATTTGAAGGAATTCTTGAGCATCGTTGATCAAGCTTGGTTCTTGAACTTGAAGAATCTCAGAACACAAGTTACTCATGATAATCTTTCCATCAACAGGATTTGCACGGTTAGCCGTATCGATGTTGACTACATAAGGATAGCCAGACTCTTGTTGCAATTTAGAGATTTCAGTTTCCAAATCCCGCGCCTTGATTTTTGTCTTGCGAATATTTGGATTTGCGACCAATTCATCGTATTTTTCAGTAATGTCGATGTAATTGAATGGCACACCGTATTCTTTTTCTACAGAGTAAGGGCTGAAGAGGTACATTTCTTCATTTTTACGAGCCAATTCGTAGAATTTATCAGGTACTACAACACCAAGTGATAGAGTCTTGACACGTACTTTTTCATCAGCGTTTTCTTTCTTAGTTGAAAGGAAAGCGATGATATCTGGGTGAAAGACGTTGAGGTAGACAACACCAGCACCTTGACGTTGCCCCAATTGGTTGGAGTAAGAGAAGCTGTCTTCAAAAAGCTTCATAACAGGAACGACACCTGAAGCAGCTCCTTCATAGCCTTTGATAGGTGCACCAGCTTCACGAAGGTTGCTGAGGGTAATTCCCACACCACCACCAATACGTGAAAGTTGAAGAGCTGAGTTGATAGAACGTCCGATAGAGTTCATATCATCCGTCACTTGGATTAGGAAACAAGATACCAACTCCCCACGGCGAGCACGTCCAGCATTCAAGAAGGAAGGAGTAGCAGGTTGGTAGCGTTGGTGGATGATTTCATTGGCAATATCGATTGCAACAGCTTCATTCCCATCAGCGAAATAAAGGGCGTTGAAGAAGACACGGTCTTCCATATTTTCAAGATAGTATTCACCGTCATTAGTCTTTAAGGCATATTGATTGTAAAATTTATAAGCTGCCATGAATGACTTGAATTGGAAGTTTTGGTCTTTGATAAATTGAGCCAATTCTTCCAAGAACTCTGGACGGTATTTCTTGATAAAGGCTGTTTCGATGTAGTTGTGTTCAATGAGGTAATTGATTTTGTCTTTGATTGAATCAAAAACCATAGTGTTTGGAACTACATTTTCTTTAAAGAAAGCATCCAAGGCTTCCTTGTCTTTATGAAGCATGATTTGTCCATTAACAGGACGGTTAATTTCGTTATTAAGACGGAAGTAAGTCACGTCTTCAAGATGTTTTAATCCCATAAAATTTCCCTTATCTAATTACAAAAGAAAGGCTTCTAAGTTAGCCCTAAAAGCAGTTTCTTCTGGATGATGTACTAAGATTATGCTAATTGTTTCAGTTTTCCTGGTTGGAAACCTGAAAAGACTTCAGTTGGTGTTTGGATAACAGGAGCTGCGCTAAAACCGAGCTCTTTAACTTGATCGACGTACTCAGGTTGCTCATCAAGATTGATTTCACGATAAGAGACATTATTACTGTCCAAGAAACGCTTGGTCATTTTACATTGGACACAATTGTTTTTAGAATAAACGGTTACCATTGTGTAACTCCTCTTCAAAATTTAATACTATCTTAGTATATCAGAAAATAAAATTTTGTCAATGATTTGAACTAAATATAGTGGTGTTCTTTTGTTGTTTTTATATATAAACACAATATATAGTGTTTGTATTGTGAAATAGCAATGATTATCCTATAAATTGTTTTTGAAGAAACTATATCCTGTGTTTTGTTATCTAGGATAGAAGATTTTCAGCAAGTTATCTGAAAGGAAATTGAAGGAAAATCCAGAAAATGCTTGAAAAAAATCCTAGAAGATGGTATAATACTAAATTGTAAGGGTTATCACATATAACTCAAAAAAAGAAAGAACAAAAGGAGAGTCAAACTATGGCTTCTAAAGATTTCCACGTAGTGGCAGAAACAGGTATTCACGCACGTCCAGCAACATTGTTGGTACAAACTGCTAGCAAATTTGCTTCAGATATCACTCTTGAGTACAAAGGTAAATCAGTTAACCTTAAATCAATTATGGGTGTTATGAGTCTTGGTGTTGGCCAAGGTGCTGACGTAACTATCTCAGCTGAAGGTGCAGATGCAGATGACGCTATCGCTGCAATCTCAGAAACAATGGAAAAAGAAGGATTGGCATAAGGGAAATGACAGAAATGCTTAAAGGAATCGCAGCATCTGACGGTGTTGCAGTTGCAAAAGCATATCTACTCGTTCAGCCGGATTTGTCATTTGAGACTATTACAGTCGAAGATACAAACGCAGAAGAAGCTCGCCTTGATGCCGCTCTACAGGCATCACAAGACGAGCTTTCTGTTATTCGCGAGAAAGCAGTAGGTACGCTCGGTGAAGAAGCAGCTCAAGTTTTTGATGCTCACTTAATGGTTCTTGCTGATCCAGAAATGATCAGCCAAATCAAGGAAACTATCCGTGCGAAGAAAGTGAATGCAGAAGCAGGTCTGAAAGAAGTTACAGATATGTTTATCACTATCTTTGAAGGCATGGAAGACAACCCATACATGCAAGAACGCGCAGCGGATATCCGCGACGTGACAAAACGTGTATTGGCAAACCTTCTTGGTAAGAAATTACCAAACCCAGCTTCTATCAATGAAGAAGTGATCGTGATTGCACATGACTTGACACCATCTGATACAGCTCAATTGGACAAAAACTTTGTAAAAGCTTTTGTAACCAACATCGGTGGACGTACAAGCCACTCAGCTATCATGGCACGTACACTTGAAATTGCAGCTGTATTAGGTACAAACAACATCACTGAAATCGTTAAAGACGGTGACATCCTTGCTGTTAACGGGATCACTGGTGAGGTTATTATCAACCCAACTGATGAACAAGCGGCAGAATTTAAAGCAGCTGGTGAAGCTTATGCGAAACAAAAAGCTGAATGGGCGCTCTTGAAAGATGCTCAAACAGTGACTGCTGACGGTAAACACTTCGAGTTGGCTGCTAATATCGGTACTCCAAAAGACGTTGAAGGTGTTAACAACAACGGTGCAGAAGCTGTTGGACTTTACCGTACAGAGTTCTTGTACATGGATTCTCAAGACTTCCCAACTGAAGATGAGCAGTATGAAGCATACAAGGCTGTTCTTGAAGGAATGAACGGTAAACCTGTTGTCGTTCGTACAATGGATATCGGTGGAGATAAGGAACTTCCTTACTTCGATATGCCTCACGAAATGAACCCATTCCTTGGATTCCGTGCTCTTCGTATCTCTATCTCTGAGACTGGAGATGCTATGTTCCGCACACAAATCCGTGCTCTTCTTCGTGCGTCTGTTCACGGTCAATTGCGTATCATGTTCCCAATGGTTGCGCTCTTGAAAGAATTCCGTGCAGCGAAAGCAGTCTTTGATGAAGAAAAAGCAAACCTTCTTGCTGAAGGTGTTGCAGTTGCGGATAACATCCAAGTTGGTATCATGATCGAGATTCCTGCAGCAGCTATGCTTGCAGACCAATTTGCTAAAGAAGTTGACTTCTTCTCAATTGGTACAAACGACTTGATCCAATATACAATGGCAGCAGACCGTATGAACGAACAAGTTTCATACCTTTACCAACCATACAACCCATCAATCCTACGCTTGATTAACAATGTGATCAAAGCAGCTCACGCTGAAGGTAAATGGGCTGGTATGTGTGGTGAGATGGCTGGTGACCAACAAGCTGTTCCACTTCTTGTCGGAATGGGCTTGGATGAGTTCTCTATGTCAGCAACATCTGTACTTCGTACACGCAGCTTGATGAAGAAACTCGACACAGCTAAGATGGAAGAGTACGCAAACCGTGCCCTTACAGAATGCTCAACAATGGAAGAAGTTCTTGAACTTCAAAAAGAATACGTTAATTTTGATTAATCGAAAAGTCCCTGCAACTCAGTTACAGGGACTTTTTTTGATATTTTAAAAAGAATTTTCAAGAAAATCTTTCTTATAAAAAGTCCAACCTTGAAAAAGTAGTGGTCAGAACAAAAAATACTTAAATGGTTCATAAAATTCTTGACAAGTTGGAGATTTAGGAGTAAACTATTAACCAGTTAAGTAATAGAGAGGAGTTTCTGCAATTTAGAAATGAATTGCAACTAGAAATATCAAATAGAAAGAGAGTTTCGATGAAAATTAATAAGAAATACCTTGTTGGTTCTGCGGCAGCTTTGATTTTAAGTGTTTGTTCTTACGAGTTGGGACTGTATCAAGCTAGAACGGTTAAGGAAAATAATCGTGTTTCCTATATAGATGGAAAACAAGCGACGCAAAAAACGGAGAATTTGACTCCTGATGAGGTTAGCAAGCGTGAAGGAATCAATGCTGAGCAAATCGTCATCAAGATAACAGACCAAGGCTATGTCACTTCACATGGCGACCACTATCATTATTACAATGGTAAGGTTCCTTATGATGCGATTTTCAGTGAAGAATTACTCATGAAAGATCCAAACTATAAGCTAAAAGATGAGGATATTGTTAATGAGGTCAAGGGTGGATATGTTATCAAGGTAGATGGAAAATACTATGTTTACCTTAAGGATGCTGCCCACGCGGATAACGTCCGTACAAAAGAGGAAATCAATCGACAAAAACAAGAACATAGTCAACATCGTGAAGGTGGGACTCCAAGAAACGATGGTGCTGTTGCCTTGGCACGTTCGCAAGGACGCTATACTACAGATGATGGTTATATCTTTAATGCTTCTGATATCATAGAGGATACTGGTGATGCTTATATCGTTCCTCATGGAGATCATTACCATTACATTCCTAAGAATGAGTTATCAGCTAGCGAGTTGGCTGCTGCAGAAGCCTTCCTATCTGGTCGGGGAAATCTGTCAAATTCAAGAACCTATCGCCGACAAAATAGCGATAACACTTCAAGAACAAACTGGGTACCTTCTGTAAGCAATCCAGGAACTACAAATACTAACACAAGCAACAACAGCAACACTAACAGTCAAGCAAGTCAAAGTAATGACATTGATAGTCTCTTGAAACAGCTCTACAAACTGCCTTTGAGTCAACGCCATGTAGAATCTGATGGCCTTGTTTTCGACCCAGCGCAAATCACAAGTCGAACAGCTAGAGGTGTTGCAGTGCCACACGGAGATCATTACCACTTCATCCCTTACTCTCAAATGTCTGAATTGGAAGAACGAATCGCTCGTATTATTCCCCTTCGTTATCGTTCAAACCATTGGGTACCAGATTCAAGGCCAGAAGAACCAAGTCCACAACAGACTCCGGAACCTAGTCCAGGCCCGCAACCTGCACCAAATCTTAAAATAGACTCAAATTCTTCTTTGGTTAGTCAGCTGGTACGAAAAGTTGGGGAAGGATATGTATTCGAAGAAAAGGGCATCTCTCGTTATGTTTTTGCGAAAGATTTACCATCTGAAACTGTTAAAAATCTTGAAAGCAAGTTATCAAAACAAGAGAGTGTTTCACACACTTTAACTGCTAAAAAAGAAAATGTTGCTCCTCGTGACCAAGAATTTTATGATAAAGCATATAATCTGTTAACTGAGGCTCATAAAGCCTTGTTTGAAAATAAGGGTCGTAATTCTGATTTCCAAGCCTTAGACAAATTATTAGAACGCTTGAATGATGAATCGACTAATAAAGAAAAATTGGTAGATGATTTATTGGCATTCCTAGCACCAATTACCCATCCAGAGCGACTTGGCAAGCCAAATTCTCAAATTGAGTATACTGAAGACGAAGTTCGTATTGCTCAATTAGCTGATAAGTATACAACGTCAGATGGTTACATTTTTGATGAACATGATATAATCAGTGATGAAGGAGATGCATATGTAACGCCTCATATGGGCCATAGTCACTGGATTGGAAAAGACAGCCTTTCTGATAAGGAAAAAGTTGCAGCTCAAGCCTATACTAAAGAAAAAGGTATCCTACCTCCATCTCCAGACGCAGATGTTAAAGCAAATCCAACTGGAGATAGTGCAGCAGCTATTTACAATCGTGTGAAAGGGGAAAAACGAATTCCACTCGTTCGACTTCCATATATGGTTGAGCATACAGTTGAGGTTAAAAATGGTAATTTGATTATTCCTCATAAGGATCATTACCATAATATTAAATTTGCTTGGTTTGATGATCACACATACAAAGCTCCAAATGGCTATACCTTGGAAGATTTGTTTGCGACGATTAAGTACTACGTAGAACACCCTGACGAACGTCCACATTCTAATGATGGATGGGGCAATGCCAGTGAGCATGTGTTAGGCAAGAAAGACCACAGTGAAGATCCAAATAAGAACTTCAAAGCGGATGAAGAGCCAGTAGAGGAAACACCTGCTGAGCCAGAAGTCCCTCAAGTAGAGACTGAAAAAGTAGAAGCCCAACTCAAAGAAGCAGAAGTTTTGCTTGCGAAAGTAACGGATTCTAGTCTGAAAGCCAATGCAACAGAAACTCTAGCTGGTTTACGAAATAATTTGACTCTTCAAATTATGGATAACAATAGTATCATGGCAGAAGCAGAAAAATTACTTGCGTTGTTAAAAGGAAGTAATCCTTCATCTGTAAGTAAGGAAAAAATAAACTAATGAAAAATGAAAGTCTCGATAAAGAGACTTTCATTTTTATTATGTATATATGTAAAATTCTTGACAAGCAATATTAAAAAGAGTAAACTATTAACTAGTTAATTAACCGGTTTATTACTTTATAGTGAATCAAATATACTTAAGAAAAGAGGAAAGAATGAAAATCAATAAAAAATATGTAGCAGGTTCAGTGGCAGTTCTTGCCCTAAGTGTTTGTTCCTATGAACTTGGGCGTTACCAAGCTGGTCAGGATAAGAAAGAGTCTAATCGAGTTGCTTATATAGATGGTGATCAGGCTGGTCAAAAGGCAGAAAATTTGACACCAGATGA
>ERZ1023280.5-NODE-5-length-164353-cov-930.052758_pt1 | contig 164353 bp, 158 predicted proteins | sample MGYA00380466_ERZ1023280 | MGnify/ENA primary metagenome ERZ1023280 (study PRJEB33173, sample SAMEA4830374) | metagenome | study: EMG produced TPA metagenomics assembly of the PRJEB25223 data set... | reverse complement strand
AAAACTTCACAACAGTGCGTCGTTGTGTGCGGTGCATTATAGGGATTTTCAAATCTCTTGCAAGTACTTTTTGCAAAAATTTTTGAAAAACTCGACCGTTTGTTGAAAATACATACGTAAAATACATAATTCCGCCAACAAACGGTTGATTTTTGATCTCAATTTATAAATTAAAGTTTACTTAGATCAACCAAAGCCTCTGGTTTAATATCGGCAATAGTACGATTGCTGGTTAATGTCATCGCTACGTGCATCTCTTTTTTGAAAATGTCGAGCATATTTTCAACACCTTGACGACCTGCTGCCCCTAAAGCATAAACAAATGCTCGACCTAACATTGTTGCATCTGCCCCTAATGCCAACATACGGACTATGTCTAAACCATTGCGAATACCTGAATCGGCAATAATTTTAATATCCCCTTTCACTGCATCGGCAATCGGTGGCAACGCTCTTGCACTTGAAAGCACGCCATCTAACTGACGGCCACCGTGATTTGAAACGACAATTCCATCAGCACCGAAACGCACCGCATCTTTCGCATCTTCAGGGTCGAGAATGCCTTTAATGACCATTGGGCCTTCCCAAAACTCACGGATCCACTCTAAATCTTTCCACGAAATTGATGGATCAAAGTTTTCTGTTAGCCAGCCAATATAGTCATCTAAACCTATTTGTCTACCCATATAAGTTGAAACATTACCCAAGGTGTGCGGTTTGCCTTTGATACCCACATCATACGCCCAGAATGGGTGTGTAAAGCCTTGTAATACACGGCGAATTTCTTTGTAAGGGCCGCTCATACCTGAGTGCATATCACGATAACGCGCACCTGGAGTAGGCATATCGACCGTAAACACTAAAGTAGAACAGCCTGCTGCTTTCGCACGCTCAAGCGCGTTTTTCATAAAACCACGATCTTTTAACACATAAAGCTGAAACCACATTGGACGCTTAATCGCAGGGGCGACTTCTTCAATTGGACAAATTGATACTGTTGAAAGGGTAAACGGCACACCTTTATTATCTGCCGCTTGTGCTGCTTGTACTTCTCCACGACGCGCATACATTCCGCACGCCCCAACTGGTGCAAGAATAGTTGGCATTGAAAGTTTTTCACCAAATAATTCTATACTAGTATCCAATTCAGACATATCTTTTAAGACACGTTGTCTTAAAGCAATATTTTCCAAATCACTCACATTACGCGCAAGTGTTTGCTCGGCATAAGAACCGCCATCGGCATAATGGAACATAAAGGGAGGAACACGGCGGCGTGCCGCTTCACGATAATCGCTAGCTGATGAAATAATCATTTTTACCTCTTATTCAATAAAATAGTGAGAAACCTGAGAGGCATTATAACACTATTTTAACAAATTCAATAAAAATCATAATTATTTTGAGAACTAGATCACAATTTATTTTAAAAAAGTGACATATAGAAATGATATAAGTAGAAAAATCACCTATAAAATTAGGAAAAATTGTGAATTTATCAATATCACACAATTAATCTATTAACTTTTAATCTATTTTGATTACTTCCAAAGATTCAAATCCCCATAGATGTAAAGCTTTTTTAAATTGAGATTCTTCGGGAAAATGTGCGGTGCAAAACATTTGATTATATTTTTCATTTTGCGCTTGTAGATTTTTATCATCAAGTAAATATTTGATCCGTTTAGCAATTGCTGCGCTCGGATCCATAAAATATTTAACTTGTGGCAAGCACAACTGAATTTCATCTTTGATGAGAGGAAAGTGAGTACAACCTAAAACTAATGTATCCAAATCTGCCATGCCTGCCCACGGTGATAATTCATCTTTTAAGCTAATGAGATCAACGGAATGACCACGAATTTTTTGCTCCGCAATTTCGACTAATTTTGTCGTTCCCAGTCTCTCAACAATACAATCTTGCGCAAATTTATCAATCAACTCATCGACATAATGACGCTTTACTGTACCCTTTGTAGCTAATAAACCAATATGTTTTGTCTTTGTTATTTCTGATGCAGATTTAATAGCGGGTACAGTCCCAATGATAGGAATATCAAAAGCAGCTCGCAACGGCGGAAGCACAACAGTACTCGCTGTATTGCAAGCTATCACGATTGCATCTAATGGATAACGTTGATTAATAAGCTGACACGCCGCTAAAGTGCGGTGAATAATACTTTCTTCTTTGCGTTCTGAATAAGGGAAACCAGCATTATCAAAACAATAGAGATAATGCCAATTTGGTAATAGTTTTTTGGCTTCACGGTATACGCTAAACCCACCCACTCCAGAGTCAAAAAAAAGTACAGTTGGGCGTTTTTCTTTTTTATCCATTTAAAACTCTTTGAAAATTGACCGCACTTTTAAGCGTTCGAGTAAATATCTTTATTATTTAACCAACGACGAATCAGACTTTCTGCTAGATCTGGGTATTTTTGGATAAGTGATTTCGCATAATGTTGCACCGTTGGTATCATTTTTCTATCTCGCATTAAATTTGCTACTCTCAATTCAGCAATGCCCGTTTGTTTAGTTCCAAGTACTTCACCTGGCCCACGAATTTCTAAATCTTTTTCCGAAATAACAAACCCATCTTGGCTATCTCTTAGCACTTGCAAACGCTTTTGCGAAACTTTACCTAGCGGAGGTTTATACATTAGCACACAAAAAGAAGCCGTGCTGCCTCGACCGACTCGCCCTCGTAACTGATGGAGTTGTGATAAGCCCAAACGCTCTGCATTTTCGATAATCATCAAACTCGCATTAGGCACATCAACCCCCACTTCGATGACTGTCGTTGCCACCAATAAATCCAACTCTGCATTTTTAAAACGCATCATAACATCTTGTTTTTCTTGTGGTTTCATCCGCCCGTGCACTAACCCAATAGTTAACATAGGTAATGCCTTAGTTAGATCTTCCCAAATCGCTTCAGCAGCTTGAGCTTCTAACACCTCTGATTCATCAATTAGCGTACACACCCAATAGGCTTGACGTTTTTCATTAACACAAGCGTTTTTTACACGCATCACAATTTCAGCGCGACGTTCTTCAGAAACCACTACAGTTGTTATCGGCGTACGACCGGGAGGCAATTCATCAATAATTGATGTATCCAAATCGGCATATACGGTCATTGCTAACGTTCTTGGTATCGGCGTGGCAGTCATAATTAACTGATGGGGATAAAATCCCGCTTTTTCGCCTTTCTCACGCAACATTAATCGTTGATGCACGCCAAAACGATGTTGTTCATCAATAATCACTAATGCCAAGTCAGAAAACTCGACTTCTTCTTGGAATAAAGCGTGCGTCCCCACTACCATTTGCACCGCACCAGTTTTAATTTTTTCAAGCTCTGCTTGTCTTGATTTTCCTTTTACTTTACTGGCCAACCAACCAACTTCAATACCGAAAGGCTCAAACCAACGTCGAAAATTATTCGCATGCTGTTCTGCTAATATTTCTGTTGGCGCCATTAAGGCGACTTGTTTGCCGTTATCAATTGCCGTTAAAGCAGACAATGCGGCAACCAATGTTTTTCCCGAGCCGACATCCCCTTGCACTAAGCGCATCATCGGATAATCTTTGATAAGATCTTGTTCAATATCCGACACGACTCGCTTTTGCGCATTAGTGGGTTGAAATGGCAAAGTGGCTAAAAATCGCTGTTTCAAATCTGTTTGATAATGTAGCGGTAAAGCAGAAAATTGCTGCGTTCCTAACCGCACTTTTTGCATAGCAAGATTATGCGCCAATAATTCTTCAAAAATTAATCGTTGTTGTGCAGGATGCTTACCTTGCTCTAACATTTCTAATGAAATGTCTGGCGGCGGACGATGCAATAATCGCAATGCTTCTTTTAAGCTATATTGATGTGGGTTAAATTCATTAGGCAAAATTTCTGCAATCTGAACTTTGTCGAGTAATACCAAAGCCTGATCCGTTAATTTTCGTAATGAATTTTGTTTTAGCCCTTCCGTCGTGGAATAAATCGGCGTTAGTGTTTCTTCCAATACAATAGGCGCGTTATCTCGCACAATTTGATATTCTGGATGATGAATTTCTGGCATGTGACGCCCACGTTTCACTTCGCCAAAAGCCTTTACTCGCACGCCAACTTGAAAACTATTACGCATTCCCGCATTAAAATTGAAAAAACGTAACATAATTTTCGATGTGCCGTCTGACAAACTGACCGATAAAATGGGGCGACGGCCAAAAGCGACTTCACAGGTTTGTACAATTCCCTCTATAGTAAAATATTGTTCAGGGCGAAGATTAGCGATTGGCGTAATTCGCGTACGATCTTCATAGCGAATAGGTAAATGAAAGAGTAAATCTTGCAGGTTATGAATGCCGATTTTAGCCAGTTTATTAGAAATGGTAGCCCCCACCCCAGAAAGGCTGGTCAAAGGCACGGCATCGAGAAGTTCAAGGCTCATAGCTCATTAATATTGCGTTTAACATTAACGACGCCAGTGATGCCTTTAATACGATGAACGATATTGGCAAGGTGTTTGATATCTTTTACACAAACTTGCAAAATCACAAGCAATAAATTGTTCTCTAATTCTTCCGTCCAAATATTTTGGAGACTGCCTTCGCTAGCTGAAATTGCGGTCATTAAACTAAGCAAGGCATTCTGCTCATTCAATATTTCTACTTGTAATTCAGCCTCAAAATTCACCGCACTTTGAACATTATCCCATTTAGCCAACGATTGACGACAAGCATTTTTCAAACTTGCACAATGTTGATGGTGTACCACAACTGTATTTTTTTCTGTACAACATCCCACAATAGGATCACCTAGGATTGGATGGCAACATTGCGCAAATTGTGTTTTACCCACTTGCATTGGTGCAATAGTGAGTATTTTTGATTCAAATTCGAGATTCTTAGTATTAGCAGATTCTAACGGCACGCCCACAAATTGATGCGCAATCATGGAGGCTGACTGATTACCTAAACCAATTTCTCGTAATAATTCATCTAAAGAAGAAAGGGCTAAAGCATCTAATACAGTGCTAATTTTTTGAATAGAAAAATCACCTAAATTATGAGGCTGTAATGCTACATTAAGCTCAACTTCGCCTAATTTCACCGCATCCTCTTCACAACGCTGTTTGAGATAATGGCGAATCCGTGTTTTCGCACGAGCCGTTACCACAAAATTTAACCATGCGACTTCAGGATGCGCATTTGGATCGGTGATGATATTGACCGTTTGACCAGACTCAAGGGCTTGTGAAAGTGGATAAGGTTTATGCTCAACAGTCACGCCAACACAAGTATTCCCCACATCTGAATGCACAGCATAAGCGAAATCTACTGCTGTTGCGCCCATTGGTAATTCAACAATTCGACCTTTTGGCGTAAAAACATAAATTTCTTTCGGGAAAAACTCTGATTTTACATTCTCAATAAACTCAAACGAATTACCTACACTTTGTTGAATTTCGACCAAACTTTGCAACCAGCGTTGTGCGCGGATTTGTGCGGTTGTACTATCGTTTTTACCATTTTCTTTATAAACCCAATGCGCAGTAATGCCCATTTCTGCGACTTGTTCCATATCCTCTGTATGGATATGAACTTCTACAGGAACTCCTTTCGGCCCAATCATTGAAGTTTGCAAAGATTGATAGCCATTTGCTTTAGGTACGGCGATATAATCCTTAACTCGGCCTGGACGTGGCTTATAAAGATTATGCATTTGCCCCAAAACGCGATAACAATCATCAACATTTTTCACAATCACACGGAACGCATAAATATCCATAATAGAGTGGAATTCTTGATCCTTTATGCGCATTTTTTGATAGATCTCGTAAAGATGTTTTTCACGTCCCCACACTCGGGCAAAAATGCCTGCGTTTTCTAACCGCACTTTAATCTCTTGTGAAATACGTTCGATTAAATCTTGTCGATTACTCCGCGCCACATCAACGAGTTTTTTTAACACCTCATAACGATGTGGATGCATTGCTTGAAAAGATAAGTCTTCTAATTCATTTTTGATATGCTCAATACCTAAACGATGAGCAAGCGGACAATAGATTTCAAGCGTTTCTTTCGCAATACGGCGGCGTTTATCTGGTCGTAACGAACCAAGCGTGCGCATATTATGCGTGCGGTCAGCAAGCTTGATTAACACAACACGAATATCACGCGTCATCGCCAAAATCATTTTGCGAAAGTTCTCGACTTGTGCTTCTTGGCGAGTACGAAATTTCAACTTATCGAGTTTTGATACACCGTCCACAATTTCAGCCACACTGGCACCGAACTCGTCTTTCAGTTGGTTTTCCGTATAAGGTGTATCTTCAATAACATCGTGCAAAAGCGCAGCCATTACCGCTTCGTGATCTAAGTGAAGTTGAGCAATAATGGAGGCTACCGCCACAGGATGGGTAATGTAAGGTTCGCCGCTGGAGCGAAATTGTCCTTCGTGCGCATCTCTTGCAATCACAAACGCACGCTTGATGAATTCAATTTTATCTGCGGGCAAATACCCTTGAATAATTCGATCTAAATCCGCAAACAGTTCCAAAGGAGACCTACTTATCGTTGAAAAATATCGCCTAGGGTAAGTATACCCTAGCTTAGCTAAATATTACCCCTTTGGGGTAGAAATTACGTTCCCCAAAGGGGAACAACTATAACCATAATTAACCGTGGGTATACCTACCCTCGGTAAAATACCTTTATTTTTTACCGCACTTTTTAAAAGATTATTCTGTAATTAATGCAACAGCTGCTTCTTCCGTTTCTTGCACTTTAGCCATTTCTTGGAACTCTTGTGCATCCATAATATCTTGATTAATCAAACCTTTTTCGATTTCACGCAATGCAATAACTGCTGGTTTGTCATTATTTTCTGGCACTAACGGCGCACTTTGGTTAAGTTGTAATTGTCTTGCACGACGCGCAGCCGTTAAAATTAAATCAAAACGGTTACCAATTTTTTCTACTGCATCTTGCACAGTAACACGAGCCATAATTTACTCCGATTTGTCAAAAATTACTCTATTGAAAGGGCGTTATAATACTCAATTTCGCCTTATTTGGCTAGTAGCTGTTGAATTAACATTGCATTTTGTTTTTGCTGATAATTTTTGGTTAAACGTTCTGCTTGCAAAATACTTTGCAAATCTTTTAATGCTTTCTCGAAATCATCATTCACAATAACATAATCATATTCGTCATAATGCGAAATTTCACTTATCGCTTTTGACATTCGTTCAGCAATAACCTCTTCACTATCTTGCCCACGACCAATTAAACGACGTTCTAATTCAGGCAATGAAGGCGGTAAAATAAAAATGCTTTTTACTGAAGGCACTTTTTTACGGATTTGTTGAGCGCCTTGCCAATCAATATCTAAAAATACATCAATGCCTTTTGCTAAATTTTCTTCAATCGCAGGTAAAGAGGTTCCATAATAATTTCCACCAAAAACTTTGGCATATTCTAGAAATAAATCTTGCTCAATGAGTGATTCAAACTCTTCTTTTGATACAAAATAATAGTGTACGCCTTCAACTTCACCAGGGCGTGGAGCACGGGTCGTATGTGACACAGAAACCATTTTTTGAGTTGAACTATCTGATGCCAATAACGCAGAAATTAATGAAGATTTTCCTGCGCCACTTGGTGCAGACAAAATATAAAGATTACCTTGAGACATAGATCATTTAACCTTTTCTAACAATTTCAGTCTATTATGCAGATTTCTCTATAAAAAATCATCAAAAGTGCGGTGATTTTTTACGGTACTTTTTCATTCTAATGATGATTTGATATAGATCACAAAAAAGTAGTAGGGTTATAGTTTTATAAAAATGCTCGTGCTATACTCTACAACACAGTCTTACTGAGTAAGTAGTATTACTCAAAGCGAACAGATTTGTTTAACTTAAATAAAAGGTGAAAATCTTATGGCAATTAAAATTGGTATTAACGGCTTTGGTCGTATCGGTCGTATCGTATTTCGTGCAGCACAACACCGTGATGACATCGAAGTTGTAGGTATTAACGACTTAATCGACGTTGAATACATGGCTTATATGTTGAAATATGATTCAACCCACGGTCGTTTCGACGGCACTGTTGAAGTGAAAGATGGTAACTTAGTGGTTAATGGTAAAACTATCCGTGTCACTGCAGAGCGTGATCCAGCAAACTTAAACTGGGGTGCAATCGGTGTTGATATCGCTGTTGAAGCAACTGGTTTATTCTTAACTGATGAAACTGCTCGTAAACACATCACTGCAGGCGCGAAAAAAGTTGTATTAACTGGCCCATCTAAAGATGCAACCCCTATGTTCGTTCGTGGTGTAAACTTCAACGCATACGCAGGTCAAGATATCGTTTCTAACGCATCTTGTACAACAAACTGTTTAGCTCCTTTAGCACGTGTTGTTCATGAAACTTTCGGTATCAAAGATGGTTTAATGACCACTGTTCACGCAACAACTGCAACTCAAAAAACTGTGGATGGCCCATCAGCTAAAGACTGGCGCGGCGGCCGCGGTGCATCACAAAACATCATCCCATCTTCAACAGGTGCAGCGAAAGCAGTAGGTAAAGTATTACCTGCATTAAACGGTAAATTAACTGGTATGGCTTTCCGTGTTCCAACGCCAAACGTATCTGTTGTTGATTTAACTATAAACCTTGAAAAACCAGCTTCTTACGATGCAATCAAACAAGCAATCAAAGATGCAGCTGAAGGTAAAACTTTCAATGGCGAATTAAAAGGCGTATTAGGCTACACTGAAGATGCTGTTGTTTCTACTGACTTCAACGGCTGTACTTTAACTTCTATATTTGATGCTGATGCGGGTATCGCATTAACTGATTCTTTCGTTAAATTAGTATCTTGGTATGATAACGAAACAGGTTACTCAAACAAAGTATTAGATTTAGTTGCTCATATCTACAACTACAAAGGCTAATTAAAACTTTGCAAAAATTAACCGCTCTTCGGAGCGGTTTTTTATTATCTAGAATTTAATTTACGATCTAAAAATGAACGAGGGATCACTAAAAATAATTTAAAATAATCAATATTCTTCTAGCTTTTATTCTTATTTAAGATTATATTAGCGCACAACTGTTCGCTCAATAAAATCAAAAATAGGGTTAATATGAATCTCGATCTCCATTTTGTTCATCGTATTCAACAACAAGCCAAAACTCGTGCAAATATGACCGCACTTCGCTATAAAGAACACGGCTTATGGCGAGACATCTCTTGGAAAAATTTTCAAGAGCAACTCAATCAACTTTCTCGTGCATTGCTTGCTCACAATATTGACGTACAAGATAAAATCGCCATTTTTGCCCACAATATGGAACGTTGGACAATCGCTGACATTGCGACCTTACAAATTCGTGCAATCACAGTACCTATTTACGCAACCAATACAGCCCAGCAAGTAGAATTTATCCTAAATCACGCCGATGTAAAAATTCTCTTCGTCGGCGATCAAGAGCAATACGATCAAGCATTGGAAATTGCTCATCATTGTCCAAAATTACAAAAAATTGTGGCAATGAAATCCACCATTCAATTACAACAAGATCCTCTTTCTTGCACTTGGGAAAGTTTTATTAAAACAGGTTCAAACGCCCAACAAAATGAACTAACCCAACGCTTAAACCAAAAACAATTATCGGATTTATTTACGATTATTTATACCTCTGGCACAACGGGAGAGCCTAAAGGTGTCATGTTAGATTATGCTAATCTTGCGCATCAATTAGAAACGCACGATCTTTCACTTAATGTGACAGATCAGGATATTTCACTTTCTTTCTTACCCTTTTCGCATATTTTTGAACGAGCTTGGGCGGCTTATATTCTTCATAGAGGTGCAATACTTTGCTATTTAGAAGACACCAATCAAGTGCGGTCAGCTTTAACAGAAATTCGCCCAACTTTAATGTGTGCCGTCCCACGTTTTTACGAAAAAATTTATGCCGCCATATTGGATAAAGTTCAAAAAGCCCCAAAACTTCGCCAAATTATGTTTCATTGGGCAATTTCTGTAGGACAAAAACATTTTGATCTACGTGCGAATAACAAAACTGTTCCGTTCTTATTGAAGAAACAATTTGCTTTAGCGGATAAATTAGTGCTCTCAAAACTTCGTCAATTATTGGGGGGACGAATAAAAATGATGCCTTGCGGAGGAGCAAAATTAGAACCAGCTATTGGGCTATTTTTCCACGCCATTGGTATCAACATCAAATTAGGCTATGGCATGACAGAAACAACTGCAACCGTTTCTTGCTGGCATGGTTTCCAATTTAACCCAAATTCAATCGGCACACTGATGCCAAAAGCGGAAGTGAAAATTGGGGAAAATAATGAAATCCTTGTGCGTGGTGGAATGGTGATGAAAGGCTATTACAAAAAGCCAGAAGAAACGGCTCAAGCCTTTACAGAAGATGGTTTCTTAAAAACTGGCGATGCGGGAGAATTTGACGAACAAGGCAATTTATTTATTACCGATCGCATTAAAGAATTAATGAAAACCTCAAACGGCAAATATATCGCACCACAATATATCGAAAGCAAAATCGGTAAAGATAAATTTATCGAACAAATTGCGATCATCGCTGATGCGAAAAAATATGTATCCGCGCTTATTGTGCCTTGCTTTGATAGTTTGGAAGAATACGCTAAACAGCTCAATATTAAATATCATGACCGTTTAGAACTACTAAAAAATTCTGACATTCTGAAAATGTTTGAGCAGCGTATTAATGCAGTACAAAAAGAATTGGCTCATTTCGAGCAAGTAAAAAAATTCACGCTACTTTCTCAAGCATTCAGCATTAAATTAGGCGAAATTACACCAACATTAAAATTGCGTAGAAAAGTGATTTTAGAACGTTATCGCAAGCAAATTGAAGCAATGTATCATTCACAAGAAGCATAACTAAAAGGCTCTCAATTGAGAGCCTTTCTTTTCTAATTATTCAGGAAATTTTTCTTCTAAAATCAATGCAAGTCCATCTTCATTATTGGTCGTGGTAACTACATTTGCAGCTTGTTTAATTTCATCAGGCGCATTTCCCATTGCAACACCAAGTCCTACGTATTCTAGCATATCTAGATCATTAAAATTATCGCCAAATGCAATCACTTCATTAGTTTGTACGCCAAAATAATCTTCCAAAAAACGCACCGCACTTCCTTTGGTTGCACTCTTGTGCATTACCTCTAAAAAATTAGCGTGGGAACGACAAATACTTAAATGTGGAAATTTTTCCTTTAAAATAATTTCAATCTCAATGATTTCTTCTGCTTCCCCAATAATTTGAATTTTATGTGGCGAACTTGTCGCTACTTCATCAAAAGGATGAATCTCAATTTTGGTCACGCTGCATTCATAAATCACCCATTTATTTTCTACATCGCGTGCATGGCAATCATTATTTGTATAATAATTCACGCCAAGCAACGGATGATCCGCCAAAACGGTATTAATCTCTAAAATATCTTTTGGCTCAATTTGTACGCTATAAATTGGTTCAAGATGTTGATTCAAAATAAGCGCACCACTAAATGCAACAAGTACATTATTCGTTTCAAGCTGTTTCCAATAAGGCAAAATACCTAGAGGAGAACGCGCCGAAATTGGCACAAAAGGAATGCCATTCTCTGTTAAACGCTTAATTACCGCAACAGTTCGGGGGGAAATGGTATGTTGAGAGGTTAATAAGGTGCCATCAAAATCACTAAATACTGCTTTATACATCATTACTCCGAATAAAGATTATTTCTCTGCTAGATAAGGATCATCAAAGCCTAATCCTTGCATAATTTGGGTTTCTAAGCTTTCCATTTCTTCCGCTTCATCGTCTTCAATATGATCATAACCGAGTAAATGTAAGCTACCATGCACCACCATATGCGCCCAATGTGCCATTAATGGTTTCTCTTGTTCTGCGGCTTCTCGCTCCACGACTTGACGACAAATAACGAGATCCCCTAACAATGGCAACTCCACCTCATCGGGGCATTCAAATGGAAATGAAAGTACGTTAGTCGGGCGATCCTTGCCACGATAAGTTAAATTTAATTCATGGCTTTCGGCTTCATCCACAATACGCACCGTCATTTCGACTTCATTACCCTCAGGCTGAACAGCATCTGTTGCCCACTGCACAATCTGCTCTTCTGTTGGCAAACCCTCTATATTTTCTGTGGCAATTTGCAAATCAACCAATACACTTCCCATTCTATTCTCCTAAATTCTTTTCAATTTCTAACCGCACTTTTGCACTTATTGAATACATATAACAAACGGGTGGGCTTATGACCACTTTTGTATGTGTAAAAATGAGGGGAATTATACAATAATAAACCCACCAATCCCCTTTAGATTACATAATTTATATTTACCGCTAATTTACTCTATTTTTAACATACAAAGAGACAAATCACGCTATTTCCTTAATCAACACAAGACCTCAAATCTCTCGCTCTTGGTTGGGGTTAATTGTGAAGTCGTAGATGTCCGCTATAAATATTTCCTTTTCCTTCCCTAGCAAAACCAATTAAAGTCAAATTATGTTTTTCTGCCATTGTGACTGCTAAATCCGTTGCGGCAGAAATCGTGACTAACATTTCCACCCCGCAAGCCACTGTTTTTTGCACCATTTCATAACTCGCTCGACTGGAGGCTAAAATAAAACCTCTAGGTTTACCCGATTTTGCGTGCCACCCAAGCAATTTATCTAATGCAACGTGGCGACCCACATCCTCGTAAATAGCTAACATACTTCCATATAAATCGAAAAATGCACAAGCATGGGTAGCTCCAGTTTTACATCCAAGCAATTGATTTTTTTGAAGATCAATAAGACAACTATCTAGCAAATTTAAATCAAATTGAAAAGTACAGTCTAATTTCGGAAAAGTTTTATATACTTGATTCAATTGTTCTGTACCACAAATACCACAACCAGTACGCCCCGTAAGATTACGACGATGCTCTTTTAATGCCATAAATTTACGGCTGGAAAGTTCAATTTGCACTTCAATACCATTGCAAACTTCTACAACATCAATACCATAAATATCTTCTAGTTTATTGATAATTCCCTCTGTTAGAGAAAAGCCTAAAGCAAAATCCTCTAAATTGTTTGGGGAACACATCATAACTGCGTGAGAAATGCCGTTATATACCAAAGAAACTGGTATCTCTACAGCCAGTATGTCTTCTTTTTGTTGCAAAAGTGCGGTCAATTTTTCTGTATTTTTTGTCTTTCTAAAAAAGTTGATAGTTTGTCGAATCCAGCACTGCATTTATTACCCGTTCATTAGTTAAATGTAAAAAGTCTGTTAAATTATTTTTATATTTATGATCTAGATCACAATATTTGTTGAAGCTAATGTCATTTGATTATGGATTTATTGTTAAAAAATCGTTACTCTAGCCATCTAATAAATCAACGTTTTTACGATGATTTATACACTAGAGAGTGTTATTTTAACGAAATCAACATAATCTAGCTACTAAACGAATTTTATTACTATCTATAATATCTCAACAACTTGTTGTTGAAAGGAGTGATTATGCAGATCTCAAGAAGAAAATTCTTCAAGATCTGTGCAGGAGGTATGGCGGGAACGTCAGCTGCAATGTTGGGCTTTGCTCCAGCAAACGTATTAGCTGCGCCACGCGAATATAAATTATTACGCGCGTTTGAATCCCGTAACACCTGTACATATTGCGCTGTAAGTTGCGGTATGTTGTTATATAGCACAGGCAAACCTTACAATTCATTAAGCAGCCATACTGGCACAAATACTCGTTCAAAACTCTTTCATATTGAGGGCGATCCAGATCATCCAGTCAGTCGTGGTGCGCTTTGCCCGAAAGGTGCTGGCGCACTCGATTATGTCAATAGTGAAAGCCGTTCTTTATATCCTCAATATCGTGCGCCAGGTTCTGATAAATGGGAACGAATTTCTTGGAAAGATGCCATTAAACGTATTGCTCGTTTAATGAAAGATGACCGAGATGCCAACTTTGTTGAAAAAGATGCAAATGGAAAAACGGTTAATCGTTGGGCAACGACAGGAATTATGACTGCATCAGCAATGAGCAATGAAGCTGCGTTATTAACACAAAAGTGGATTCGAATGCTCGGTATGGTGCCAGTATGTAACCAAGCGAATACTTGACACGGACCAACGGTAGCAAGTCTTGCTCCATCATTTGGTCGCGGTGCCATGACAAATAACTGGGTTGATATTAAAAATGCCAACTTAATCATCGTTCAAGGCGGTAACCCTGCAGAAGCCCATCCTGTTGGCTTCCGTTGGGCAATTGAAGCGAAGAAAAACGGTGCGAAAATCATCGTTATTGATCCGCGTTTTAACCGTACAGCATCCGTTGCTGATCTTCATGCGCCAATTCGTTCTGGTTCTGATATTACGTTCTTAATGGGCGTGATCCGTTACCTATTGGAAACAAACCAAATTCAACACGAATATGTTAAACACTATACCAACGCATCATTCTTAATTGATGAAGGTTTCAAATTTGAAGACGGTTTATTTATAGGGTATGACGAAGAAAAACGTAACTACGATAAATCTAAATGGAACTACCAATTTGATGAAAATGGTCACGCTAAACGTGATATGACATTACAACATCCTCGTTGTGTCATTAACATCTTAAAAGAGCACGTTTCTCGTTATACCCCAGAAATGGTTGAGCGTATTACAGGTGTAAAACAAAAACTCTTCTTACAAATCTGTGAAGAAATTGGTAAAACCTCAGTGCCAAATAAAACGATGACGCATCTATATGCATTAGGTTTTACAGAGCATTCAATCGGTACACAAAATATTCGCTCAATGGCGATAATCCAATTACTTTTAGGTAATATGGGGATGCCAGGTGGCGGTATTAACGCATTACGTGGACACTCCAATGTTCAAGGTACGACAGATATGGGCTTATTGCCAATGTCTTTACCAGGTTATATGCGTTTGCCAAACGATAAAGATACCTCTTACGATCAATACATTAACGCAATTACACCAAAAGATATCGTTCCAAACCAAGTGAACTATTATCGTCATACTTCAAAATTCTTTGTCAGTATGATGAAAACTTTCTACGGAGATAATGCCACTAAGGAAAATGGCTGGGGATTCGATTTCTTACCAAAAGCAGATCGCTTATATGATCCGATTACTCACGTTAAATTGATGAATGAAGGCAAATTACACGGTTGGATTTTACAAGGTTTTAACGTATTAAATGCACTACCAAATAAAAATAAAACGTTATCTGGTATGAGTAAACTGAAATACTTAGTCGTTATGGATCCATTACAAACTGAATCATCAGAATTTTGGAGAAATTTTGGTGAGTCAAATGATGTAAATCCTGCGGAAATTCAAACAGAAGTTTTCCGTTTACCAACTACTTGTTTCGCAGAAGAAGACGGATCAATCGTTAATTCTGGTCGCTGGGCTCAATGGCACTGGAAAGGTTGCGATCAACCGGGAGAAGCCTTACCTGATGTTGATATTCTTTCTATGCTACGCGAAGAAATGCACGAACTTTATAAAAAAGAGGGTGGTCAAGGCATTGAATCTTTTGAAGCAATGACTTGGAATTATGCTCAACCACACTCACCAAGTTCGGTTGAATTAGCCAAAGAATTAAACGGTTACGCGCTTGAAGATCTTTATGATCCAAACGGTAACTTGATGTACAAGAAAGGTCAATTACTCAATGGATTTGCACATTTACGTGATGATGGTACAACAACATCAGGTAACTGGTTATATGTTGGTCAATGGACTGAAAAAGGCAACCAAACTGCTAATCGTGATAATTCAGATCCATCGGGTTTAGGTTGTACTATTGGTTGGGGCTTTGCATGGCCTGCAAACCGTCGCGTACTTTATAGCCGTGCATCATTAGATATCAATGGTAATCCTTGGGATAAAAACCGCCAATTAATCAAATGGAACGGTAAAAACTGGAACTGGTTTGATATTGCTGACTACGGCACGCAACCACCAGGTTCTGATACTGGGCCGTTCATTATGTCCGCAGAAGGCGTAGGACGTTTATTTGCCGTTGATAAAATTGCAAATGGCCCAATGCCAGAACACTATGAACCAGTTGAAAGCCCAATTGATACAAACCCACTTCATCCAAATGTAGTGACAGATCCAACTTTACGTATCTATAAAGAAGATCGTGAATTTATTGGTTCAAATAAAGACTATCCATTTGTAGCAACAACTTATCGTTTAACCGAGCATTTCCACAGCTGGACTGCACAATCTGCATTAAATATCATGGCACAACCACAACAATTTGTGGAAATTGGCGAAAAATTAGCGGCAGAAAAAGGCATCCAAAAAGGCGATATGGTAAAAATTACTTCTCGTCGTGGCTATATTAAAGCGGTTGCCGTGGTTACAAAACGTCTTAAAGATCTCGAAATTGATGGACGTGTCGTACACCATATAGGTCTTCCAATTCACTGGAATATGAAGGCATTGAATGGCAAAGGTAACCGTGGATTCTCTACTAATACCTTAACACCATCTTGGGGTGAGGCAATCACGCAAACACCAGAATACAAAACATTCTTGGTAAATATTGAAAAAGTTGGGGAGGCATAATATGGCCGGAACTGCTCAAGGCGTTCAAACGCAAGACGTTATTAAAATCTCCGCAACATCTGGTTTAACACCAGCACCACAAGCGAGAGATCATAAAGTCGAAGTTGCAAAATTAATTGATGTTTCAACTTGTATAGGATGTAAAGCCTGTCAAGTGGGTTGTTCAGAGTGGAATGATATTCGCTCTGATGTCAATGCACAATGTGTTGGGGTTTATGACAATCCAGTTGATCTTGATGCAAAAGCGTGGACGGTGATGCGTTTTAACGAAGTTGAAGAAAACGATCGTTTAGAATGGCTGATTCGTAAAGATGGCTGTATGCACTGCGCAGAACCTGGTTGTTTAAAGGCTTGTCCAGCACCTGGTGCGATTATTCAATATGCTAACGGTATTGTAGATTTCCAATCCGATAAATGTATTGGTTGTGGTTATTGTATTGCAGGCTGTCCATTCAATATTCCACGTATGAATCCTGAAGACAATCGTGTATACAAATGCACCCTTTGTGTGGATCGTGTTTCTGTAGGACAAGAACCAGCTTGCGTGAAAACCTGTCCAACAGGTGCGATTCGTTTCGGCTCTAAAGAAGAAATGAAAATTTACGCAGAACAACGCGTGGCAGATTTAAAATCTCGTGGTTATGAAAACGCAGGACTTTACGATCCTCCAGGTGTAGGCGGTACACACGTAATGTATGTGTTGCATCACGCAGATAAACCTGAACTTTACAATGGTCTTCCAAAAGATCCTCAAATTGATTTGAGTGTGACCTTATGGAAAGATGTATTGAAACCAGTCGCTGCAGTGGCAATGGGTGGTCTAGCTCTAGCAGAAGTTGCACACTACTTAACCGTTGGACCAAATGTAGAAGAAGATGTAGAAGATCATCATCACGAATTTGAAGAAAATAAACCGTCTAAGGGGGAAAACAATGAGTAAAATTGAAATTAGCAACGATACTCGCGTTATCCGCCATAGAACACCAGCGCGTATTAGTCACTGGATGTTGGTTATTTGCTTTTTTATGACGATGTTCACTGGCGTTGCATTTTTCTTCCCTGACTTTGCTTGGCTCACAGAAATTTTGGGTACACCACAAATTGCGCGCGCCATTCACCCATTCACAGGGATTTTAATGTTCTTCGCTTTCATCTACTTAGCGTTATTGTACTGGGATCACAATATTCCAGAAAAAAACGATATTCGCTGGGCAAAAGGTGTTATTGAAGTTCTTAAAGGGAATGAACACGCGGTTGCTGATAATGGCAAATATAACCTTGGTCAAAAAATGCTCTTTTGGACATTAAACTTGGCAATGGTAACGTTATTAGTCACTGGCATCATTATGTGGCGTCAATATTTTTCACATTACTTCTCAATCCCAGTATTGCGAATTGCTATTTTACTCCACTCTGCAAGTGCTTTTATGTTATTCACTGGTATCTTAGTGCATATATATATGGCATTTTGGGTTAAAGGATCAATTCGCGGTATTGTTGAAGGTTGGGTAACCGTTCGTTGGGCGAAAAAACACCACCCAAGATGGTATCGTGAAGAAGTTTTATCAAAACTTGAGGAAGATTTACTCAACGAGCAATCTGGCAAAGTAGGTAAAACCAAAGTCTTATTTAAAGGATTTGGCAAATAAGCTGAAATCCTGAAAAAGAAAAAGTGCGGTTAAAATTGACCGCACTTTTTATTATAAAAGTGAGAGAATATGAGTATCAAAATCTTATCTGAATCAGAAATTAAACAAGTAGCAAATTCATATCAAGCCCCAGCGGTTTTATTTGCCAATCCTAAAAATCTTTACCAACGCAGAGCGAAACGTTTAAGAGACTTAGCACAAAATCATCCTCTATCTGATTATTTATTATTTGCTGCAGACATAGTTGAAAGCCAACTTTCCACGTTAGAAAAAAATCCTTTACCGCCACAACAGCTTGAACAGTTAAATGCTATCGAGCCACTAAATGCCAGAACCTTTAAGAGAGACAGTGTCTGGCGTGAATACTTAACTGAAATTCTTGATGAAATAAAGCCCAAAGCTAACGAGCAAATTGCTGCAACAATTGAATTTCTTGAAAAAGCATCCTCTACCGAATTAGAAGAAATGGCAAATAAGCTCTTAGCACAAGAATTTAATTTAGTCAGCAGTGATAAAGCCGTCTTTATTTGGGCTGCACTTTCCCTTTATTGGTTACAAGCAGCTCAACAAATTCCTCATAATAGCCGAGTTGAAAACACCGAAAATTTACATCACTGCCCTGTTTGTGGCTCATTGCCTGTTGCAAGTATGGTACAAATTGGTACATCACAAGGTTTACGCTACTTACATTGTAATTTATGTGAAAGTGAATGGAATTTGGTACGTGCACAATGCACCAATTGTAATAGTCATGACAAACTCGAAATGTGGTCATTAAATGAAGAACTTGCGCTTGTTCGTGCCGAAACCTGTGGTAGCTGTGAAAGTTACTTGAAAATGATGTTCCAAGAAAAAGATCCTCATGTAGAACCAGTTGCCGACGATTTGGCTTCTATTTTCTTAGATATTGAAATGGAAGAAAAAGGTTTCGCCCGAAGTGGATTAAATCCATTTATTTTTCCTGCAGAAGAAGCATAAAAATATAGCCTAGAAATATCTAGGCTAATTATTTAAATCTATAGATAACACGCCATTACCACTGCATTTTCTCGTCCACCACTGGGGTTCGGATAATAATTTTTCCGAATATCCACTTCATTAAAACCAATTTTTTCATACAAGAAACGAGCAGAGTTAGACTCTCTGACTTCTAGCCATAAGGTTTGGACACCTTTTTCCTTTAATTGAAAGATTAATTTGTCTAACAATAATTTGCCAAATCCGCAACCTTGATAAGTAGGCAAAATCGCAATATTAAACAAAGTCGCTTCATCTAATACGGTTTGGCAAATAGCAAAACCGATAATCTGATTATTCTCTATTAATTTTAAATTGAGATAACGCTCACCTTGATTATTTTTTAACGTACCAAATGACCAAGGCACCAGATGGGCTTGCTGCTCGATTTCATACAATCGCTCGAAATCACAGGCTTCAATTTGAGAAATAATAGACATAATTAAGGCTGCTGAATTTGTTGCCACAACGCTCGTTTGGCTTGATGATTAGATTGAAATTGCTGCCAACTTGGCGAGCGATAAACCTGCTCAGCCTGCTTGCAAAATGGCAAAGTGCGGTCAATTTGGTCGCTATTTTCTGATAGTAACCAATAACGAATAGGCTGTTTACATTCCATATGCTGGATTTGATCGTAATTCAAACATAAACAATTTTCTTTTTTAAGATTAAGGCTTAACAGCACATCAGCCAACAAAGGCGAGCTACTGATATTTTCATCGGAAACAGTGATAAGGCGAATATTCTCTGCCACACTAATTCCTACTGAACCTTGCAGTACCTCGGGGCGATATAATTCCCACTGGGAAATGCCCATTTCTTGTAAAAGAAGATCGCGTCTGTTCATAAGTGAATTTTTAAAAACGTTGCTTGAAAAATAGTGTTAATTTCTTTTATTAATCTTTGCTAAAATGGTGCGTAATTTTAACCAATAACCCACAGGATTCAAAGCGTGATTTCTCTAGAAAGCCAAGTTTTAGAACGCCATCTTTCATTTTTTGATGGTAAATCGGTATTATTTGCTGGCGGTATTTCTGATAATTTTCCTCAAACATTAGCCTCAAAATGCCCATCAATCCAAATTTGGAGTTGCCATTTTGATTATGCAAGAACGCAAAGTGCGGTCAATTTTTCCGTTGAATTTCAAGGTCAAGCCGATTTAATCGTTTATTATTGGACTAAAAACAAACAAGAAGTCAATTTCCAACTGCTTCAACTATTAGCTCAAGCACCTATTGGCCAAGAAATATTAATTATTGGTGAAAACCGTTGTGGCGTGCGTTCAGTAGAAAAAACATTAGCACCCTATGGTGAAATAGCGAAAATTGACTCTGCTCGTCGTTGCGGTTTATATCATTTTTCACTCCAAAATAAACCGCACTTTGAACTTAAAAATTTCTGGAAAACCTATCAACATTCAACACTTGAAAACTTAACTATATATAGTTTACCTGGGGTATTTAGTGCGGCGGAATTAGACACAGGCACAGAACTGTTACTTGCAACCATTGATAATAAAATAAAAGGAAAAGTGCTTGATCTTGGCTGTGGCGCAGGGGTAATTGGCTCTATGATAAAAAAACGCGCGCCTAACGCACAAATTACAATGACAGATATTCATGCGATGGCGTTAGAATCAGCGCGTAAAACACTTTCTGAAAATCAATTACAAGGCGAGGTTTACGCCAGTGATGTCTTTTCTGATATAGAAGGAAAATTTGATTTAATCATTTCAAATCCACCATTCCATGATGGCATTGATACCGCCTATCGAGCAGTGACAGAACTCATCACTCAAGCAAAATGGCATCTCAATCAATATGGAGAATTACGTATTGTCGCCAATGCATTTTTGCCTTATCCCGAATTACTTAGACAACATTTCGGTGATTACGAAGTGCTTGCTCAAACAGGAAAATTTAAAGTGTATTCAGTGAAAAATTAGAAACAAAAAAATCCCCATCACAATAATGGGGATTTTTATTATGCGTATAAATTTTACCGCACTTTATTCATCCATATATCCTAAACTACGCAGCGCACGTTCATCATCTGCCCAACCTGATTTCACTTTTACCCAAAGTTCAAGATGGACTTTGTTATCAAATAATCGTTCCATATCGGCTCTAGCTTCCATACCAATAGTTTTAATTTTTTGACCGCCCGCACCAATCACCATTTTTTTCTGACCTTCACGTTCAACGAGAATTAAGCCATTTATTTCATAAGTGCCACGTTCATTCACTTTGAATTGTTCGATTTCAACCGTAACAGAATAGGGTAATTCTTCTCCCGTAAAACGCATTAATTTTTCACGGATTATTTCCGATGCCATAAAACGTTGCGAGCGGTCTGTGACATAATCTTCTGGGAAATGATGCACACCTTCGCGTAAAGATTGGCGTACAATTTTCTCTAATTCATGAACATTATTACCACGCTGTGCAGAAATTGGCACAATGTGAGCAAAGTTAAATTTACTGCTAAGATCTGTAATAAACGGCAATAAATCATCTTTATTTTTGATGTTATCTACTTTGTTAATAGCTAACACAACTGGTGCTTTTGCATTACGTAGTTTGTTTAGCACCATCTCATCATCTGCATTCCAGTGTGTACCATCTACGACAAAAATAATTAAATCAACATCGCCGATAGCACTACTTGCGGCACGGTTCATTAAGCGGTTAATCGCCCGTTTTTCTTCAATATGAAGCCCCGGTGTATCCACGTAGATTTCTTGATACGCCCCTTCAGTTTTAATCCCAACAATGCGGTGACGGGTGGTTTGTGCTTTACGCGATGTAATTGAAATTTTTTGTCCTAAAATTTTATTTAAGAGCGTTGATTTACCCACATTTGGGCGACCTACGATAGCAATAAAGCCGCAATAGGTTTTGTCGAATTGTTCGGTCATTTGATGTCCAGTTCTTTTAAAATTTGTTCTGCTGCCGCTTGTTCAGCTTTACGACGGCTAGATCCTTTTGCCACAAAAGTGCGGTCAATTTTCCCCGCACTTTTCACTTTGCATTCAACAGTGAAAATTTGGCAATGGGCTTCCCCTTGAATATTGACCACTTCATAAGTTGGCAATGGCAAATGTTTGCCTTGTAAATATTCTTGTAAACGCGTTTTCGCATCTTTTTGATTATCGCCTGGTTTAATTTCTGCCAATAACTGTTGATACCAATTTCGTATCACTTGGGTCGTCACAGCCAATCCCTGATCCAAAGACATTGCGCCAATAATCGCTTCTACACAATCGGCAAGAATAGATTCACGGCGAAAACCACCGTTCTTTAGCTCGCCAGAACCAAGCGACATATAATCGCCTAATTCAAATTGGCGCGCTAAAATCGCTAAAGTGGGTTCGCGTACCAAAGTAGCACGCATACGGCTCAGTTCTCCTTCATTACAACGTGGAAACTGATGATAAAGTGCTTCAGCGATAGTGAAATTAAGAATGGAATCGCCTAGGAATTCTAGGCGTTCATTATGTTGAGTTGCCGCACTTCGGTGCGTAAGTGCCTGCTTTAAGAGCGCAATATCATTAAAACAATAGCCGATTTTACGCTCAAGTCGATCTAAATGATTCATCTTATTTTATTGCTGTAAAGAAGCGATCAAAACGGAAACCTGTTGGCCATTCATTCGCTTCTTTTTCTAAGCTCATCCAAATATAAGTGGCTTTCCCCACAATATTTTTTTCAGGCACAAAGCCCCAAAAACGACTGTCATCGCTGTGATCGCGATGATCCCCCATCACAAAATACTGCCCCTCTGGCACAAGCCATTCTGCAGTTTGCATTCCCTCTTGTGGGAAAAATTCAAGGTCTGAATAACGACGATACTCACCAATTAACACGTTATGTGTTACATCGCCTTTTTCAGTCAATTCTAATTCATTCGGAAAAGCAGGATTTGTTGGATTTTGTGTATATTCAAACGCCTTGGTTTCGCAATCAACTTCACAAGGTTTACCATCTTTGCCATATACAATTTTTAATGTTTTTTGTTCCACATCAAAAATGATGCGATCTCCGCCCTTTCCAACAATACGCTTAATATAATCCACACCAGACATATTATCTTTTGAACTTAACGCTAAATTTTCTGCAAAAGCCGCTCGAGTAGCCCCAAGACCAGTACGAATTAACGCTTGTTGTGGTGCTTTAAACACAATCACATCGCCACGTTGTGGTTTTTCGCCCTCAATAATGGTGTTTTGGAAAATCGGATCTTTCACACCATAAGCATATTTATTCACAACTAAAAAATCGCCAACGCGTAAAGTGGACTCCATTGAGCCAGAGGGAATTTGAAACGGTTCAAACAAAAAAGAACGAACCAAAAATACCACTGCAAGCACAGGAAAAAGTGAAGACAAAAATTCTGAAGCCTCAGAAATCGGTTCAATTTTGGCTTTTTCTTCCTCACTTAAGGTTTTACCAGAACGTTGTTCTGCACGTGCCACTTGACGATGACATTTTGGCAGCACCAAAAAACGATGATAACACCATAATACGCCAGAAAGTGCGGTCAAAATTAGTAACAAAATACTAAAAGTATTTGGCAACTGAAAATAATCTAAAACTTTCCACACACCAAAGCCGACAGCCAATAAAATCACAAAAAATAAATTTGACATAATTTTCCTTATTTATCTTTTCCTACGTGTAAAATTGCTAAAAACGCCTCTTGCGGCACTTCTACGTTACCTAAAGACTTCATACGTTTTTTCCCTTCTTTCTGCTTCTGTAAGAGTTTTTTCTTACGGCTCACGTCACCACCATAACATTTTGCTAATACGTTTTTACGTAATTGTTTCACCGTAGAACGAGCAATAATATGGTTTCCAATCGCTGCTTGAATAGCGATATCAAATTGCTGACGAGGAATTAACTCACGCATTTTTTCAACCAATTCACGGCCACGATATTGTGAATTATCTTTATGAACGATTAAAGCCAACGCATCCACTCGTTCGCTGTTAATCATAATATCCACGCGAACCATATCTGCCGCTTGGAAACGTTTAAAACCGTAATCTAACGAAGCATAACCACGCGATGTTGATTTTAAACGATCAAAGAAATCTAAAACCACTTCGCCCATTGGAATTTCATAAGTCAGCGCAATTTGATTACCGTGATATACCATATTGGTTTGCACGCCACGTTTTTCAACGCAAAGGGTAATAACGTTACCTAAATATTCTTGCGGCACCAGCATATTACATTCTGCGATTGGCTCGCGAATTTCAGCAATATTATTAAGTGGAGGCAGTTTTGCAGGACTATCCACATAAACAACCTCGCCATTCGTTAATTGCACTTCGTAAATTACCGTTGGCGCAGTCGTGATAAGATCTAAATCATACTCACGCTCTAGACGCTCTTGAATGATTTCCATATGCAGAAGTCCAAGGAAACCACAACGGAAACCAAAACCAAGCGCGGTCGAAGTTTCTGGTTCATAGAAAAGTGACGCATCGTTTAAACTTAATTTGCCAAGCGCATCGCGAAACGCTTCATAATCATCAGAACTTACAGGGAAAAGCCCAGCATAAACCTGTGGTTTTACTTTTTTAAAGCCTGGCAACACTTCAGTTGCAGAATTATGTTGATGGGTTAAGGTATCGCCCACTGGCGCACCTAAAATATCTTTAATCGCACAAACAACCCAACCCACTTCGCCACATTCTAAAACGGTAGTATCTTCTTGTTTTGGCGTGAAAATCCCTAAACGATCTACGTTGTAAGTTTGCCCTGTGGACATCACTTTAATTTTATCGCCTTTACGTAATACCCCGTTTTTAATACGCACTAAAGACACCACGCCCAAATAGTTATCGAACCAAGAATCAATGATCAATGCTTGTAATGGCGCATTAGGATCACCTTCTGGTGCAGGAATTTTTGCAACGATTTCTTCTAATACATCTTCGATACCTACACCCGTTTTAGCTGAGCATCGAACCGCTTCCATCGCATCAATTCCAACAATATCTTCAATTTCTTCAGCGACGCGTTCAGGATCTGCGGCAGGCAAGTCGATTTTATTTAAAATCGGTACTACTTCTAAATCCATTTCGATTGCAGTATAACAGTTTGCCAAAGTTTGGGCTTCTACCCCTTGACCAGCATCAACTACCAACAATGCCCCTTCACAAGCAGCAAGAGAGCGAGATACCTCATAGGAAAAGTCCACATGTCCTGGCGTATCGATAAAGTTTAATTGATAAGTTTCGCCATCTTTGGCTTTATAATTTAAAGTCACACTTTGTGCTTTGATGGTAATTCCACGCTCACGCTCAAGATCCATTGAATCTAGCACTTGTGCTTCCATTTCACGATCCGAAAGGCCACCACAAGTTTGAATCAAACGGTCAGAAAGTGTCGATTTACCGTGGTCAATATGGGCAATAATAGAAAAGTTGCGAATATTCTTCATAAAAGATTGTTTTTCTCAAAAATCATTAAATTTAACTGGCGGATTGTACCTGAAAAGCGCAGAAATCGCTAGGGATGGAAGGGAAAAGTGCGGTCAAATTTTCAAACTTTTTAGATAAAACAAAACCCCGAATGACTTCGGGGTTTCTTTTTTCATTCAAACTGAAATTATAGGCTTTCAGTGAAAGTACGAGTGATCACGTCGCGTTGTTGTTCTGGCGTTAAAGAGTTGAAACGTACTGCGTAACCAGAAACACGGATAGTTAATTGTGGATATTTATCTGGATTGTTTACCGCATCTTCTAACGTTTCACGACGTAATACGTTTACGTTTAAGTGTTGGCCACCTTCAACTTTAACAGTTGGTGCTACGTTTACTGGTAATTCACGGTATTCGATTTGACCTAATTCGCTAACTGCAACAACTTGGTCTTCAGCGAATTCGCCTTTTGCACATAAGCAACGTGCTTCATTTTTTTCGCTGTCTAATAACCAGAATGAATTAAGCAAATTGTCATTTGCTGCTTGAGTAATTTGAATACCTTTAATCATAATAGCCTCCTAATTGGCACGAAAATAATAATAAAACTGTACAAATTTTATCAAATCATTTTAATATTTCAAATTATTTTAGATTTATTTGATAAAGAGCAGGTTATTTTTTTAATTAATTTTTATAAATTTGATCTAAATTAAAATTTATTAATTTTTAAATAAAATTTATATCAATAATTTAACATTAATTTAACTTTTTATTGAATGAATGTTTTTGTTTATAATGAATAAAAACTTATTAATAGGATAAAATAATGAAAAACTGGACAGACGTTATCGGAACAGAAAAAGCGCAACCTTACTTTCAACACACACTACAACAGGTTCATCTTGCAAGAGCAAACGGGAAAACAATTTATCCACCACAAAAAGAGGTATTTAATGCATTCAAATATACCGCTTTTGAAGATGTAAAAGTGGTAATTTTAGGTCAAGATCCTTATCACGGTGCAAACCAAGCGCACGGCTTGGCTTTTTCAGTAAAACCTGAAGTAGCCATTCCCCCTTCCCTATTAAATATATATAAAGAACTCACACAAGATATTTCGGGATTTCAAATGCCATCAAATGGTTATTTAGTCAAATGGGCAGAACAAGGGGTATTGCTACTTAACACTGTGCTTACCGTGGAACGAGGTATGGCACATTCACACGCCAATTTAGGTTGGGAAAGGTTTACAGATAAAGTTATTGCAGTACTCAATGAACATCGTGAAAAACTGGTGTTTTTACTTTGGGGCAGTCACGCACAAAAAAAAGGGCAAATTATTGACCGCACTCGTCACTTTGTTTTAACGGCGCCACACCCTTCCCCGTTGTCAGCACATCGAGGTTTCTTTGGTTGTCATCATTTTTCCAAAACAAATTCATATTTGGAAAGCAATGGAATGAAACCAATTGATTGGCAAATCTAAACCATATATATCTAAAAAAATAACCGCACTTTAATCTCTCAAAGTGCGGTTAAATATTTCAGTATTTTAATTAGCCGTGATAACGCCCTACGCCTAATTCATCTTCTTTACGTGTGCGATTCATCACTTCTTGTGGAGATTGCGCAATACGTAATCCCATTTCATCTTCAGTACGCACCACTTCGCCACGTAACGAATTAGTATAAACATCAGTGATTTTCACATCCACAAACTTACCGATCATTTCTGGAGAACCTTGGAAATTAACAATACGATTCGTTTCAGTACGTCCCGTCAATTCCATAATGTCTTTCTTCGATGGGCCTTCAACTAACACGCGCTGCTCTGTGCCAAGCATACGACGGCTAAACTGTGCCGCTTGTTGATTAATACGCTCTTGTAGCACATAAAGACGCTGTTTCTTTTCATCTTCCGTCACATCATCTGGCATATCTGCTGCTGGCGTACCTGGTCGAGCGGAATAAACAAAACTGAAGCTCATATCAAAGTTTACTTGTGCAATCAAATTCATAGTTTGCTCAAAATCTTCCGCCGTTTCCCCTGGGAAACCAACAATAAAGTCAGAGCTGATTTGAATATCTGGGCGCACTGCACGAAGTTTACGAATAATGGATTTATATTCTAATGCGGTATGAGCACGTTTCATCATTGTTAATACACGGTCAGAACCTGCTTGCACTGGAAGATGTAGGAAACTCACCAATTCAGGCGTATCACGATATACATCAATAATATCATCGGTAAATTCTATTGGATGACTGGTTGTGAAACGTAAACGGTCAATACCATCAATTGATGCGACAAGACGAAGCAACTCAGCAAAGCTACAAATTTGACCATCATGCGTTGGCCCACGATAAGCATTTACATTTTGACCAAGTAGATTTACCTCACGCACACCTTGTTCCGCAAGTTGCGCAATTTCAAATAACACATCATCTACGGGACGGCTAACTTCTTCTCCACGAGTATAAGGCACAACACAGAAAGTACAGTATTTATTACAGCCTTCCATAATCGAAACAAATGCCGTTGGACCTTCTGCGCGAGGTTCAGGTAAGCGGTCAAATTTCTCAATTTCAGGGAAACTTACGTCTACGACGGAACTTTTACCGCCACGAATTTGATTAATCATTTCAGGCAGACGATGCAAAGTTTGTGGACCAAAAATAATATCCACATAAGGCGCACGATGGCGAATATGTTCCCCTTCTTGAGAAGCCACACAGCCGCCCACGCCAATCACTAAATTTGGATTATTTTTTTTTAATTCTTTCCAACGCCCAAGTTGATGAAACACTTTTTCTTGTGCTTTTTCACGAATAGAACAAGTATTTAATAATAATACGTCTGCTTCTTCAGGTGCTTCCGTGAGTTCTAATCCGTGGGTGCTTAATAAAAGATCAGCCATTTTAGATGAATCATATTCATTCATCTGACAGCCCCAAGTTTTAATATGTAATTTTTGAGTCATTTTCTACAATATCGTTAGGTGTTATAAATAATTAGTTAAATAAAGCGATGGGCTATTCTACAGGCTTACGATAATTCTGGCTAGTGAATATTCGGTGAAAGACACTAAACAGAATATTTTGATAAGCTAGAAAGGCTTGTAAATCATTAAAAAAATAAGATATTCATAAATATACTCAAGATATAATGCAGTATGAGGTAAATATTAGTTCATAAAATTAAAGGAAATACTAGCTTATCGCGATTACAACGATGTGTATATTCAAGGTAAACCAAAAGGATTAAGCCCTGTAGATTACAGGACTTAATCCTTAAATTAAATAGAGCTCACTTTTTAGTGAAAGCGCAAGCATATATTTATAATCAACTACTTTGTCTACTACACCCTCAAAATAGCAGTTAAATTTAAAAAAGATTAGCTTATAACCAGCCTAAACTCATTAATAATTTCCACCATGCCATACCGATAGTTAGATGGATAATTAAACTACCAAAAGCAATGATCGCGCCAGTAATCCACCAAGATTTTATATCATTATAACCTGCACCGAATGCAATTGGACCTGGTCCGCCTCCGTAGTGAGTTACTGAACCACCATAAGAATTAGCAAATACTAAGCCTAGAGCAAGCAATTCAGTAGGAGCGCCTGTTACATGTCCGACTGTTGCAAATACGGGTACCATTGCAGCTACATATGCACCGCCTGATGCGAATAAATAACGTACAGAGACACTTAAGGTAAGAATCACTATTAACGCCATCATACCATGTCCCTCAAACTGAAGTATGGTACTTAAGGTGTTTGCTAACCATTTGAAAAAGCCAGATTTTTCAAGCAAGCCAGACATACCGATGATACCACCATACCATACTAGGGTATTCCATGCGCCTTTGCTTTTTAAGATATCGTCCCAGGTGACGATACTTAATACAATACAAAGCACCATTACAATGATTGCAACAATGGTAGCATTGATATGAAGTGAATTAGAGAAAATCCAGCCGAATAATGCAATTACGAATAACACGCTGAGTGCTTTTTCACGAAAAGACATTGGACCTAATTCTTCTAAGCCTTTTTTCGCAATGGCTTTATTATCCACTTTTTTCAATTCTGGTGGAGATACCCAATAACAAATTAACGGAATTAAGAATAAGCAGAGTAAGCCGGGTACGGATGCAGCTAAGAACCATTTGATCCAAGTGGTTTCAAAACCAAGAATTGGTGCCATTAATGAAAGAGCTAAGGCATTAGGAGCCATTGCGGTTAAGAAAATATAAGAGGTAGTTTTAACCACCATATATACGTTCATCATCAAATAACGCCCTGCTTTTTTCGGGCTTTTTTCTGGATCTGAACCAAGAGCAACCACTACGCTATTAATGATTGGAAAGATAATCCCACCTGAACGCGCGGTGTTAGAGGGCGTTGCTGGCGAGAGTAAAAGATCTAAGAACATGGTAACATAACCTAAGCGTAGGGTTGTGCTACCCATTGCGCCGATCATATGATAGGCGATACGTTTACCTAGACCTGTGATTACAAATGCTGAACTCAAAGTGAATGCGGTAAAAATAAGCCATGTTGTGCCAGATTTATAACCATCCAACATATTGCCGACTTTAACCAATTCTTTCGCCCCTTCAGTATTACCGATGATAACGCCAGAAACCGCAATTGCAGCCAATAAGATAACGGGCTCGCCATAAGGTTTAAGCACAAGCCCAACGATAGTGGCAATATAAACACCAAGTAATCGCCAAGCAATCAAAGAAAGCCCATCAGGAGCAGGTAGTAAGAAAGTGATCAATGGAATAGCCATTAAAATCACCAGTTTTGCATTTTTGGATAATGCCATATTAATTACCTCTAAATGATAAAAAGAAAATTGTTAGTGCTAATAAATCAGCACTACCGCCCGAACTTAAATTACGTTCAATGCAGGCGGTATCAAATTTCATTAATGCTTGTGTCAGTGCTGTTTTATCTGTCACAAGATGTTGATCTGTAAGCAGATCCTGTGCTGTTTGCTGTATGAAATGTAATCCCGCTAAACCACCTCGATGAACCACGTTAGTGTCGGAGTTAATTGCCATTAAATTCAACAACAAAATCAGTAAACGATGTTCCCATTCTAACTGATGGTACTCATCAAATTGTGGCAACAACGTTTGAATGAGATTAAAACCATTTTCTGCTTCGCCACGGACACCTGTTAAGCCATATTTTTGGAATAAACGCACTCCAGCCGTACTAGGCAAGTGTTCAGGATAATTTTTCAGTTCATCCGTTAAACCTTGAGTAAATTGTGCAACAAGTGAGCAGATTAATTTAACATCAAAATCTACCGCACTTTGAACCAAACTTTTTTGTGCCAATAATCGTCCAATTGCCGTACACACTAAACCAAAAGAAAAAATAGCACCTTTGTGGGTGTTTACGCCATCAGTAACTTTAAACATTGCTTTTTCTGCTAATAAACCTAAAGGACGAATTTCAGCGAGAATTTGATTTTCAGACAAATGCTCGGTCATCATGCCTTTGAGAACAAACTGAGTAAAAAAAGGTTTTAAACTAATCGCACTTTGCTCAAAAGTATGTAGGTTCATATCTTTGTGCGAACCGTTATTGATGGCATCCACTAAACCAGGTTTTGGCGATAAGCGAGCCTCTTGTATTAATGCCAGATAAACTTGTTCACCAATATGTTCTGCGAAATCATGATTCTGTGCGAGAGATTGAATTTTATCTACAATCTCATCAATCTCGTGCTTGCGGGTTCTCGCACAGATTTTTGCATTTTCTCCGCACACTAAACAAGTTCTTGGAGAAAGATCAAAATCTGTACGACTCAGTAGATTGCCTTTAGCATTAAACACATCTAAATCCCACAAACGAGCAAGAGGAATACTTTCTTCCAATTCAATCATCAGCACTTTTAGCGTACGAGCATCTATCGGTAATACAAAATAGGCTTCATGCCCCGTTTCTAACGGACGGACTATTTCTTTTACTGCTGTGATGTTTAACTGAGTAAAAAGTGCGGTCAGATTTTCTAGAGCTTTTGTAAAAACATAATCCAACAAAGCATTTTTTTTTACTCCACCCACAGCAGTTAAAGTGATGCAAAGTAAGGTTTGTCCATATTGTGTTATAAGCTGTTGTTGTAAAATTGCACGTTCCTCTCGAGCATTAAGCAATGCTTCAAGTGAAATTTTTGAACCCTCTGTAGAGAATGTCGTAAAAAAATGCTGCAAAATTTGACCGCTCTTTTGTATAAAAATAAATTTTCTTAACTCTTTCCATTTATATGGTGCTGGCGAAAGCTGAAAGAGCTAATTGAGTCCCTTTCAACTCTTTGGGCTCCTTTCCTGATAATCATGGGAAGACAAGAGTTAATTTTGGCTATTGAAAGTAGATCGCTTGTAATGCTGATTCTAGTCTTTAACTTGATACACCGTATCAATCACCGAACCATCACGATAACGAACAACAGCCACAGGTTTATTAGTAAACTCAATTTCTTTTGGTTTACCCGTAATGCTGTAAGCACGTTCACAAAGTTGTTCAATAGTAAACAATGGAATGTCTGTTTTGCTTAAAGCTTCAATCAAATCTGGACGTTTAGGATTTACTGCTACACCATGATCGGTAACGAGAATATCGACGTTTTCACCAGGTGTTACACAGGTAATCACGTTTTCCACCACGGTTGGAATACGACCACGAACTAATGGTGCCACAATGATTGCTACTTGTGCAGAAGCTGCGGTATCACAATGACCACCAGATGCACCGCGAATCACACCGTCAGAGCCAGTCAATACATTCACGTTAAATTTAGTGTCGATTTCTAAAGCAGAAAGAATCACCATATCTAAACGTTCAACAGATGCGCCTTTGGAACTGTAATTCGCATATTGGTTAGCGGAGACTTCAATATGATTTGGGTTACGGGCAAGTGATTCAGCTGCAACAGAATCAAAGCTTTGTACATCTAATAATTTTTTAATAAGACCAGCCTCATGTAATGCCACCATACTTGCAGTAATTCCGCCAAGTGCGAAATCTGCAGTGATATTTTCACGACGCATTTTTTCTTCTAGAAAGCGTGTAACAGCTAATGCTGCCCCCCCAGAACCAGTTTGTAATGAGAAGCCATCTTTAAAATAACCACTGGCAAAAATTACTTCTGCACATTTACGCGCAATGAGTAATTCGCGTGGATTGGTAGTCATTCGGGTTGCGCCACCACCAATTTTTTTCGGGTCACCGACTGCTTCAACTTGCACGATTAAATCTACTTGATCTTGAGCTATGCTGATTGGGTGGTGCGGGTATTCAACAAATTCCTCTGTGAGCAACACAACTTTGTCAGCATATTCAGCATCGACACGCGCATAGCCTAGAGAGCCGCATTTACTTTTTCCAGTAAATCCATTGGCATTACCGAATGTGTCACAGCAAGGCACGCCTAAAAAAGCAACGTCAATTTTTAATTCGCCAGATTTTACTAAGTGAACACGTCCACCATGAGAATGAATATTTACAGGTTCATTCAATAAACCGCGAGAGATTTGCTCTGCAAGTTCACCGCGTAAACCAGAAGAATAGATTTTGGTGACCACGCCATTTTTGATATGTTCGACAATCGGGAAGTGGCTATCAATTAAAGATGAAGATGCAAGGGTCAGATTTTTGAAACCCATTTCGGCAATTTTATTCATCACCATATTCACCACAAAATCTCCGCCCCGAAAAGCATGATGAAATGAAACAGTCATACCATCTTTTAAGCCAGAGCGTTTAATCGCTTCTTCTAGAGAGGTACAAAGTTTGCGATCTTTCGCTGTACGAGAAAGGGATTCAGATTTAGGCACCGCTTGATAGACTGAGCGATCAGCGTGATATTTTTCAATACGTTGTTCTCTTGTTGTCATCTTTTTATCTCCCTTTACTCTTCACGAATACCTGATTTCGCACGTTCTAATACAAGTTTTGCGCGATCAATAATCGGTGCGTCAATCATTTTACCGTTTAACGAAACAACACCAGCCCCTTGTCGTTCAGCTTCTGCTGCCGCTTCAATAATGCGTTTTGCCTGATCCACGTCTTTTTGTGTCGGTGCAAATAAGTTGTGTAACAATTCAATTTGGCGTGGGTTGATTAAGGATTTACCGTCAAAACCAAGCTGTTTAATTAACGCAGCCTCTTTTAAGAAGCCTTCTTCATTGTTCGCGTTAGAATATACGGTATCAAAAGCCTGAATGCCAGCCGCACGTGCCGCTTGTAAAATAGAACAACGAGCAAAAAGCAGTTCAATCCCCTCTGGTGAACGCTCGGTTTTTAAGTTACGTACGTAATCCTCTGCACCCAATGCGATACCAATTAAACGTTTAGAAGCGAAAGCGATTTGGTTGGCTTGAGTGATACCTAATGGCGATTCGATGGCTGCTAGCATTTTAGTCGAACCTGCTTCTCGACCGCAGGCTTTCTCAATCTCAGTAATGGCGTGATCCATATCCAACACATCTTGCGCGCTTTCAGTTTTTGGCATACGTACCACATCCACACCCGCACGCACTACCGAATTCAAATCCAATAAACCAAATTCAGAATCTAGCGGATTAACACGAACTACGGTCTCAATTTCTTTATAAAGCGGATGTTGAAGTGCATGAGCGACTAATAAACGAGCAGAATCTTTTTCTTTGAGCGCAACCGCATCTTCTAAGTCAAACATAATGGAATCTGGTTTATAAATAAAGCTATTACTTAACATGGCGGCATTTGAGCCCGGCACAAATAACATACTTCTTCTTAATTTCATAGCACAGCCTCCCAGTTAATCGTTTCATCAGTTGCACGCATTGCAGCAGCTTTTACTCGAGCTTGTAACACGCAATCTAACGCCCCTTTGTCTTCTACAATGACTTGTGCTGCTGTAATGCCTAGTTTTGCTAATACTTCACGAACTGTCGCTTCAATTTGTTCACCAAATTGTTTTGCTACTGAGCTATTGATTTCAATATCGAGTGAATCAAAAGGTTGAACCCGTACTTGAACATCACTGGATTCCAGTGTCCCTGCAACGGCTACTTTTGTTATTTTCATAGATTTTCCTTCCGTATATTGATGAATAAAAATGTATTTAAAAACGACCGCACTTTTGTAAATAATTTAACGTAGTCATAGGCACAAACTCTGCGAGTTGAGCCCAATTTTTTTCAGCCAAATGCTTTCGTACTGTAGAAGCTGAAATAATGTGGTTGCTTGCTGTTTTTCTAGGTATCTCGATAACATTTATTTTTGGTGCATTCATTTCGGCATCCATTAACCAATAATGCATTTGGCGATTATATTCGGCAGTGACGGGACAATTTAGCTCAGTACCAACAAAGCGATGTGTTATTCCCAAAGCTTGAGAAATATGTAAACGGAATAACTTCAGATCAATCTCAAAATAACTTTCATCTGTAATTAATTGATCTTTTAGGAAATAATTTGGAAATGTTGCACGAGAAATAATATAGTCAGAGCCAGAATGAAGAGTGATATTGGATAAATCGAAAATACCTTGTTTAATCATTTCAAATCGTTCAGTGTAAGAAAATTGCGATGCGTCTTCACCGACAATAAATAAATGCAGATGATCACATTGTTGTAATGCTTGCTCAATTAAATAACGATGACCTAAGGTAAATGGATTCGCGTTCATTACAATCGAGCCAATTCGATTACCATCCACACGCATTTTCTCCCATAATGAGCATTGTTTTTGTAAACGCGTAGCACTATTTTCTAACAATACTACATAAGGATTGGCATCAGAGATGATATAAAAACCACAAGATTTGAACAACGTTGCATATTCGGGTTTTGTATAAATAAAAAGGTGTGGGCGTTTTAGCGTGTAAGCTAAATCAACCAATTCAGTAATTAATTGCAGGGCAACACCGCTACCACGCAAAGACTCATCAATCGCAACACATTTTATGATATTGCCTGCTAAACCGCCACAGACAACGATTTGTTCGTTATCATTATAGCCAACAACAAAATACTCGATTTGTTCATCTAATTTAAGCGCATTTTGATGTAAAAATGTCTGAATGAGAGAAAGTTTTTTTTGTTCAGTAGAAATTCGCTCAAATTGCATCGACTCTCCAAAAAAGAAGAAAACATAACATCACTACCAAGTTAGTAGTATAGAGCTATTATAAGCGATGAGCAAATTACGATACAAGATAAGCTCATATTTTTCCCAACTTTATAATCTAATATTATCTTCACACTGCATTATACATTGAATAATTTATAGGCAATATTGGCGGTTATTCTGAGTTGTAAAAATAAACCGCACTTTTGTAAGAAGCAAAAAGTGCGGTTTAATTCAGCGCAGTTTTAAATTATTTCACTAATCCGCCACTGGCTTGTAAATCAGCGTGATAAGAAGAACGAACAAATGGCCCACAAGCCGCATGTTCAAAGCCCATTTCATTGGCTTTATCACGGAATTCATCAAATTCAGTTGGCGGCACATAACGGGCAACAGGCAAATGATGACGGCTAGGTTGAAGATATTGCCCCAACGTGAGCATAGTCACACCGTTATCACGTAAATCTTGCATCACTTGCAAAATTTCCTCGTTGGTTTCGCCTAACCCAACCATTAAACCAGATTTGGTTGGGATATTTGGGAACATTTCTTTGAATTCACGCAATAATTTAAGTGACCATTCGTAATCCGCACCTGGACGAATTTCTTTATATAAGCGCGGTACGTTTTCTAAATTATGGTTAAAAACATCTGGCGGATTATCTTTTAATTTTTCTAAAGCCTGTGTAACGCGACCACGAAAATCAGGCACTAAAATTTCAATCTTAATGTTAGGATTAAGCTCACGCACAGCTTTTACACATTCAGAAAAATGACCAGCACCACGATCAGGTAAGTCATCACGATCCACCGATGTGATCACCACATATTTAAGTTTCATATCTTGAATCGTTTCTGCCAATTTTTGTGGCTCTTCAGGATCAGGCGGTAATGGTTTACCGTGAGCCACATCACAGAATGGGCAACGGCGCGTACAAATTGCACCTAAAATCATAAAAGTGGCTGTGCCATGATTAAAACATTCGTGTAAATTTGGACAAGATGCTTCCTCACAAACAGAATGTAATCCGTGACGGCGCATTCCATTTTTAATGCTTTCAATTTTAGCTGAACTTGCTGGAAGTTTAATTTTCATCCATTCTGGTTTTTTTAATAAATCTTGATTAGGATCGATATTTTTTACGGGAATAATTGAGGTTTTTGCCGCATCGCGATATTTTACACCGCGTTCCATTTTGAAAGGCGTAGACATAGTATTTTCCTAAATAAAAATGCCCAAATTGGGCATTTAGTTTTTATAAAATGTTATAAAGTTGTTATATTATAGCCTAAAAGATCGGCGAAGTGTTTAATTAATTTTGCTGAAACATTATCGCAATCAGCTTCATCTTGATTAACAAAATCCGCTAACTGACACATTTCAAGCCCTGCATACCCACAAGGATTAATATAATGGAAAGGATTAAGATCCATATTAATATTCAATGCTAACCCGTGAAAAGAGCAACCACGACGAATACGTAATCCAAGAGAACAAATCTTTTTTCCATCCACATAAACACCTGGCGCATCAGGCTTTGGATAGCTTTCAATGCCATATTCAGCCAAAGTTTTAACCACCGTTTGTTCAAGTGCGGTAACTAATTGACGTACATTTAAGTTTTTATGGCGTTTAATGTCAATAAGCACATACATCACTTGCTGACCGGGTGCGTGATAGGTAATTTGCCCACCACGATCCGATTGCACCACAGGGATTTCACTACGTTGTAAAAGATGCTCTGGTTTACCTGCTTGCCCTTGTGTAAAAACAGGATAATGTTGTACTAACCAAATTTCGTCTTGCGTTTCAGCATTTCGAGTATCAGTAAAATCCTGCATTTTGTGCCAAATTTCTTGATAATCTTGCAATCCTAACTGACGAACGATAAGGGAATTGTTCATACTAAATAACCATTTTCACGCCTTCAACTTTGGCCAGTTCTTTATAGAGTGTTTCTACCTGATCAAAGTTTTCAGCAATAATATCAATTGAAACTGAATTATAAGTGCCTTTACTACTGCGCTTTTCTTTTGGAATATAATCGCCTTTAATATATTTTTGCACCACTTGTATAAGATCTTGTGCTAACCCTTCTCGATTAATTCCCGCAACTTTAAAAGTCATTTTTGCTGGAAATTCCATTAATTCCTTGAGTTTTGCATAATCGTTTTCTATTGTCATTTTCTTTCCTAAAAATAAAATAAATCAAAAAGTGCGGTCAATTTTCAACTTGTTTTTATGAAAATAACCCTTTCACAGTCAATACTAACCAATCCCATAGTTTACCAAAAATACCCGCTTCTCCCACATCATTCATCACTTGTAAATTGGCACTTGCAATATCCTTACCATCCAGTTGATAAACCACTTTACCAATCACTTGACCTTTTGCTAATGGTGCTTGTAAATTTTTATCTGCTAATTCATAACGAGCTTTAACCTCACTTTGTTTACCTTTAGGTATCGTAATAAAGTGATCCATGAAAGCACCAAGTTTTACTGAATTTTTATCACCATAATAAACCCTTTGTTCTGAAATTTCTTTACCAGCCTCTAAAGTTTTAAATGTTTCGAAATTAGCAAAACCCCATTGTAAAAGTTTCTTACTTTCTACTTCACGACCTTTGTAAGTTGGCACACCCATTACTACAGAAATTAAACGCATATTGTTTGATGTAGTCGCTGAAGCGACTAAGTTATATCCTGCTTGGCTAGTATGCCCTGTCTTCATTCCATCAACATTGATAGTTTTATCCCATAATAGTCCATTACGGTTAGCTTGTTTGATTTTATTAAATGTAAAGTCTTTTTCGGAGTAAATTTTATATTCTTCAGGTAAATCACGAATAATATGCGCACCAATAATTGCCATATCACGTGCGGAAGAATATTGATTTGGATCGTCTAAACCATGGGGCGTGGTGAAATTTGTATTTTTCAAACCAAATTGTTGAACATATTTATTCATTGTTTCTACAAAGTTCGGTACATTGCCAGAAATATGTTCCGCTAATGCAACAGTCGCATCATTACCAGAAACAACAATCACACCTCGATTTAAGTCTGCTACAGATACTTGTGTATTTAAATCTAAAAACATTTTTGATGAATCAGGGAAATTACGCCCCCACGCACTTTCACCAATGGTAACCATATCGGTATTATGGATTTTGCCTTGTTTTAATGCGACACCAACTACATAACTTGTCATCATTTTAGTCAGTGATGCTGGATATTGACGTTGATCTGGATTAAGTGCGGTCAAAATTGCACCTGAATTATAATCCATCAATACATACGTTTGAGCCGTAATTTGTGGTGGAGTTACGCCAAACTGCATATCCTCTGCAGATACCGAAAAAGCACTAAGTGCCGCAAAACTTGATAAAAATGCGATTTTTGTTGTTCTTTTCAACATAGTGTGTTCCTACAATTAATTTTTATACGTATAAACAATTAATGGCTTATTATTTGCCATTTTTTGTAATTTAGTTCTCACTTGTGCCATTTTTGTTTTGTCATCAAAAGGCCCAATATAAATTTCATATTTATTTCCTGAGCGATTTACTTCAGTCTGAATATTCGCTAACGCAAGTTGCGTAATTAATTTATTTGCTTGGCTACGAGAGGTTAATTCAAGCATTTTCAAACAGTAAAATTCGGTTCCTTTTAGAGCATTTATTGACTTAGATGCGTTATCAAAAAGCGTGTTAGATTTTAATACTAAACGATCGGCAGCTTCCTGAGTTTTTGCTTGTTTAGCCAGTGTTTTTGTGGCTGCACCTGATAAATTCCCATTTTTAGCAACGTGCAACGCTTCAATTCTTACCTGCCCTATGCCGCGGGAAATTAAGCCAATTTCTTTTGCCGCAGCGTGTGAAAGATCAATTAAACGCTTATCACTAAAAGGCCCACGATCATTAATACGTACGATAACTTTACGATTGTTATGTAAATTTGTCACTAAAGCATAAGAATTTATTGGCAATGTTTTATGTGCTGCAGTAAATTGTTTTGAGTTATAAACATCGCCACTTGCTGTTTTGCGCCCATCAAATTTAAGATGATAATAACTTGCTAAACCTTCTTTAATATAAGATTTGGCTTCATTCCCACTTTTAGTGGTATAAGTTTGCCCTTTTACTGAATAAGTCCTTGGCGCAGGCATTTGAGTTGCGATAGAAAGATTATCCCCTCGAATACCATACATTTTTTGCGTATCAGCCTGCACAGGAAAAGCTACGCTTATCATAAATAGCAAAAGTGCGGTCAAATTTAACCCAGTTTTTAATTTCATAAAATATTAACGCTTTTCATTTATTCTTTCTTTAAGAAAGAAAAAAATGAAATTAGCTCCTTTTCATAAATTGACTTTTATGCGTATGAATAGACATCAGTAAACCAAAACTTGCCATAATCGCAACATAAGAGGTACCACCATAACTAAATAAAGGTAATGGCACACCCACAACAGGCAAAATTCCGCTTACCATTCCAATATTCACAAATACATAAACAAAGAAAATTAATGTTGTTGCACCAGCAAGAATACGCCCAAAAGAAGTTTGAGCATTTACGGCAATCATTAAACCTCGCACAATAATAAACAAGTAAATCGCCATTAAAATCAAAAAACCAATCATTCCGTGCTCTTCACCCATTACCGCAAAAATAAAATCTGTATGAGGTTCGGGCAAAAATTCTAATTGTGATTGAGTCCCCTGCATCCAGCCTTTTCCGCTTAATCCACCAGAACCAATCGCAATCTTTGATTGTAAAATATGATAGCCAGCACCGAGAGGATCTTTTTCTGGGTCCAATAATGTGAGAACGCGAGTGCGTTGATAATCGTGCATTAGATATAACCACATGATCGGAATAAATCCAGCTAAGCCAATCACTGCCGCTAAAATAAGCCACCAGCTCATTCCTGCTAAAAACACGACAAATAAACCTGACGCACTGACCAAAATTGCTGTGCCTAAATCAGGCTGAATCGCCACAAGCAATGTTGGCAGTAGAATCATTGCAATCGCTATAAATGTTTCACTTAATTTAGGTGGAAGCGGGCGATTACCTAAATACACCGCCACCATTAATGGCACAGCAAGTTTTACAATTTCAGAGGGTTGAAAACGAATAAATCCAAGATCAAGCCAACGCTGCGCACCTTTACTTGTCGTACCAATAACATCTACCAAGATCAATAACACAAAACCAATTAAATAAAGATAAGGTGCGATGCGTTGGTAAAATCTTGGTGGAAATTGAGCCATTAACAGCATAACAATAAATCCAAGTAAGACCTGAATAATTCGGCTATTAAACATCGTTTCACTGGCACCTGATGCACTATATAACACCAGCATACCATAAGCAGTTATTGCAAGAAGTCCGATAAACAGCCAAAAATCAATATGCAAACGTTGCCAAACACGCAACCAAAAAGGGATTTTATCTTCCATTTATTTGTTCGCTCTCTTGTGACAAATCTTTTTTTTGCTGAATAGGTTCATTATATTTTTCAACTTGTGGTAAACGCTGATTTAAATAGTAATCCATCACTTTACGTGCTAACGGTGCGGCATTACTTGAACCACCACCTGCATTTTCTAAAATCACTGTTACAACTAATTTAGGATTATCATAAGGGGCGTAAGCGGTAAACCAAGCGTGATCATGCAATTCTTTTTTTAAGCCTGCCGCATTATATTTTTCATTTTCCTTTAAACTAAACACTTGTGCAGTACCAGATTTCCCTGCAACACGATAATTAGCATCTGCAAAGGCTTTTCGCCCAGTTCCATTTGCAGCATTAACAACATTGTACATACCTCGTTTCACAGCCTCCCAAGCCGTCACTTTAGGTGTGTTAATATCAGGATAAAGTAACGGATCTTCATAAGGCTCTAATACTTCACCTTCAATTGCTTTCATCAAATGCGGTGTATTTACTTTGCCATTATTGACCAATATTGTCGTCGCTTTTGCTACTTGTAGTGGTGTTGCCGTCCAATAACCTTGACCAATCCCAACCGAAATCGTATCGCCTTGCACCCAAGGGCGTTTATAACGTTTTTGTTTCCATTCTCGAGTTGGTATATTGGCAGCCGTTTCTTCTTGAATTTCAATCCCCGTTGGCATACCAAAACCAAAATCCTTCATCCAATTAGAAAGGCGATCAATACCCATATTATAAGCCACTTGATAAAAATAAGTATCAGAGGATTCAGTAATCGCTTTATTCAAATCCGTATCCCCGTGGCCTGTTTTTTTCCAATCACGAAAACGTTTTGTGGAATTAGGTAATACCCAATATCCCGGATCAAAAATCGTTGTGTTTGGTGTAATCACATTTTCAGTTTGTGCGGCTACTGCAATAAAAGGTTTGACAGTCGAAGCGGGCGGATACGCACCTTGTGTCGCACGACTATAAAGTGGACGAGCAAGATCATTTAATAAACGTTTATAATCTTCGGAGGAAATACCATCAACAAATAAATTATTATCATAACTTGGTGTAGATACCATCGCTAATACACTACTATCTTTCGGATCAAGCACAACTACAGCACCTTTTAGTCCCGATAAAAGTTCAGTAATATAACGCTGTAATGCCAAATCAATAGTTAAATGAATACTTTTTCCCGCCACAGCAGGTCGGCTACGCAAAGTACGGATTACTTTGCCGCGATTATTAATTTCTACTTCTTCAAAACCTGTGGTACCTTGCAGTATATCCTCGTAATAACGTTCAATACCCAATTTTCCAATATCGTTCGTCCCCGCATAATTCGCAAATTTATCCTCTCGTTTCAAACGTTCTACATCTTTATCATTCATTTTACCTACATAGCCCAAAATATGCGCCATTGTTTCGCCATATAAATAATGGCGTTTGAAATAAGGACGTACCTCTAAACTCGGGTATTGGTAGCCATTTACCGCAAAGCGTGAAATTTGTTCTTCTGTTAAATTCGGCTTTAATAAAATCGGTGTATAACGCGTTCCGCGGCGACGTTCTTTTTTAAAATGTTCAATATCGTTATCCGTCAATCCCACAATGTAGCGTAATTCATCTAAAGTGCGGTCTAAATTTTCAGTTTTTTCCGGCACAATGTATAAACCAAAAAAAGTAAGATTTTCGGCTAATAATTTACCGTAACGATCATAGATTAAGCCACGCGTTGGCGGTAAAGGTAATAATTTAATTCGGTTACCATTAGAACGCGTTCGGTAAGTATCGAAATTAACAATCTGTAGCTGATAAATATTGGTGAATAAAACACCTGTTAGTAGCAAAATCCCCAAAAAAGCCACTAAAGTTCGGCGTGCAAAAAGGTTACGCTCCGCTTTTTTATCGCGGAACGGCTCATGAGTTGGCGTATTGAAAAATTTTTTTAAATTCATCTGGCTAAAAATAAGGATGTATTATTCTCGATGATAAGGATGATTAGTAGTGAGCGACCACGCGCGATACAAACTTTCAGCCACTACAACACGAACAAGTGGGTGAGGTAATGTCAATGGCGAAAGCGACCAACTTTGCTCTGCAGCGGCTTTACATTCTGGCGAAAGCCCCTCAGGCCCACCAATCAACAAACAAACATCGCAACCATCATTTTTCCACGCTTCTAATTGCTCGGCTAGCTGCGGTGTCGTCCAAGGTTTACCAGGAATATCTAACGTCACAACTTTGCCTTTTCCACAGGCAGCTAACATCGCCTTACCTTCTTGCTCTAAAATACGTTTAATATCAGCATTTTTTCCACGCTTACCTGCTGGGATTTCAATCAGTTCAAAAGGCATATCTTTTGGGAAACGGCGTTGATATTCCTCAAAACCCGTTGTAACCCAAGAAGGCATTTTTGTTCCAACAGCAATTAACGTGATTTTCACAAGTCATCCTTATCTAAAAAGTGCGGTTATTTTTCACCGCACTTTACTAATATTTACGCCCAAAGTTTCTCTAATTGATACATTTCACGGGCGTCACGTTGCATGATATGTACGATAGCTTGACCAAGATCCACTACAATCCAATCTGCAGTATTTTTACCCTCTTCACCAAAAGTTTCAAAACCTGCTTTTTTACATTCTGTAATTAAATTATCTGCCATTGCAGAAACTTGGCGGCTCGATGTACCCGTGCAAATAATCATATTATCCGTAATCGATGATTTTCCACGTACATCAAAATGTACAATATCTGTTCCCTTTAACCCATCTAAGGTTTCCATCAAAAATTCAACTAACGCCATTTTGTTCTCACTTAGCAATAAAAGTGCGGAATTCTATCATTGAATACCCTCTTGCGCAAAATCCACGCAAAAAATAAGCGCGAAATTAACCGCGCTTTTTATGTCTAAATTGAAATTATTTTTACTATGCTGCCCATAATAACACTGCCAATAACTGTGGCGACATTATTCGCAAGAACATCACTAACGGATACACAGTGGCATAAGAAAGTGCTGCAGCACCGTTATCTTCTTTAATTTCATTAGCAAATGCTAAAGCGGGAGGATCCGTCATTGAACCTGCAAGTAAACCACAGATTGTAAGGTAATTCAGTTTGCCATATAGACGAGCCAAAATACCGGTAATCATTAATGGAATAAAGGTGATAAAAATACCGTATCCCATCCATTCAAGTCCCGAACCATTCACTAAAGTATCAAAGAAACTTCCGCCTGATTTTAAACCGACTACAGCCAAGAAAAGAACAATCCCAATTTCGCGTAACGCCAAGTTAGCACTAGGCGGCATAAACCAGTAAAGTTTACCAATCGTGCCAATTCTCGCTAAGATCAACGCAACCACCAATGGCCCGCCAGCAAGCCCTAATTTTAACGCAACAGGGAAACCTGGAATATAGAATGGAATCGAACCAACGAGTACTCCTAAACCAATGCCGATAAACACAGGTAACATTTGCACTTGAAGCAATTTTTGTTGTGCATTACCAATGACTGAAATAGCCTGATTTAGTACATCACTGCGTCCGACCATATGTAGCACATCGCCAAATTGCAGTGTGGTATTTCCCGTTGGAACTAACTCAATCCCTGCACGATTTAAACGTGAAATCACAACCCCATATTTTTGATGAATGCCTAAGGCACGGATCTTTTTGCCTAATACTTTTTCATTCGTTACCACCACACGCTCAGAACGAATTTCGCCACTATAGGCAACAGTTGGTGCATCAACTTCGTATCCGATAATTAAACGCATTTTGGCAAGCGAATTATCATCGCCCACTAATTGCAAAATATCGTTGATACGAATTTCAGTACTTGCCTTTGGAACAATTTCCATATCATCGCGTTTTAAACGTGAACATACGACTTCTTCATCACTAAATCCAGGAATTTGAATTAACGTCAGACCATCTAAATTTTGGTTCGTCACTTTTAAAGAAATATTATGTAAACTTTCTTTATCTTGACTGCTCTCCGCATTAAAACGTGCCGCTTCATCGTCCACTTTGACTTTAAAAAATAAGCGGATTAACCACATTGCAAGCAAAATACCGCAAATCCCGAATGGATAAGCCATTGCATAAGACACCCCCATAGTCACAGTGGTTTGAGGCACCCCTAATTCTGCTAAAATTTGCTGCCCTGCCCCCAACGCTGGCGTATTAGTAACAGCACCAGAATAAATACCTAAGGCAATATCCAGTGGAACATCCGCAATTTTATGTACAAGAACCACGGCAATTGACCCCAGCACAATAATCAAAATGGCAAAGGCATTTAGCTTTAAACCAGATTTTCGTAAAGAAGAAAAAAAGCCCGGCCCCACCTGAATACCAATAGTATAAACAAATAAAATTAAACCAAATTCTTGCACAAAATGCAGCGTATGCGCATCCAGTTTCAAGCCATATTGATTAGTGAAATGGGCAACAATAATGCCGCCAAACAGCACGCCACCAATGCCAAGCCCAACCCCGCGGATCTTCCAATGCCCGATCCATAAGCCGATTACGGCGACGAGGGCAAGAAGGCTAATCGTGATCGCAATATCACTCATATTGACCCCTTAAAAATGAAATTTAACTCCTTTGGATTATATCCAAGTTACTTTTTGAAAACCTTAACCAAACTCAAAAAATGCTACATTCGTCACATTTTTTCTTGCGAAATTGAGCATAGACTCTACAATACCGAAAATTTTGACCCTTTTACAAAAAGTGCGGTTATTTTTCACCGCACTTTTAGCTCGGATGGAATATTTATGGATTACACCCAAGAAGCCATTACTTCTCTTATTTGGATTTTACAAACGCTAGCCATCACCTCAGTCGTCTTTAGTTTTGGCATTTTTCTTTTGGTGCGTTTTACTCAATGGGGAAGACAATTTTGGATGTTTGCAGGTGGTTATCTTTCGCCTAAACGTAGCATTAAACCTATCTTATTCTTTCTACTTATTGTTGCAATGACGCTACTTAGCGTACGTATCAGCCTTGTACATTCTGAGTGGTACAAAAATATGTACACATCATTGCAAGAATTTAATGAACATGTATTTTGGCAACAAATGGGCTTGTTCTGTGTCATTGCCGCAAGTTCTGTTTCAGCAGCATTAGTAAGCTATTATTTAGAGCAACGTTTCGTCATCAACTGGATTGAATGGCTTAACGAACAGCTTGTTGATAAATGGATGGCACATCGTGCCTATTACAAAACACAATATTTATCAGAAAATCTTGATAACCCCGATCAACGTATTCAACAAGATGTGCAATCTTATGTAAAAACCACGCTTTCTTTAAGCACTGGTGTCATTGATGCGGTAACCTCTATGATCTCTTATACGATTTTATTATGGGGATTAGCAGGTCCAATGATGGTACTTGGCGTGGAAATTCCGCATATGATGGTATTTTTAGTGTTTGGTTATGTCATCTTCACAACCCTCATCGCATTTTGGCTCGGTCGTCCATTAATATCCTTGAATTTTATTAATGAACTCCTAAACGCAAACTATCGTTATTCTTTAATTCGAATAAAAGAATATGCCGAAAGCATTGCTTTTTATGCGGGCGAAAAAGTCGAAAAAAATCAGCTTTATCAGCAGTTCAATGCCGTCATTCATAATATGTGGATTATTGTATTTAGAACACTAAAATTTTCAGGATTTAACTTAGTCGTAAGCCAAATTTCCGTGGTTTTTCCATTGTTAATTCAAGTTGGACGTTACTTTGAAAAACAAATAAAACTTGGCGATCTAATGCAAACCTTACAAGTATTTGGTCAGTTACACGCAAATCTTTCCTTCTTCCGCAATACTTATGATAATTTTGCAAGCTATAAAGCAACGCTCGATCGTTTAACTGGGTTCAGTTATGCCATTGAAAAAGTAAATAATAAATCACAAACACAGATCCACAATCATCCAACAGATGTGATTTTCAAAAATTTAAGTATTCAAAATCCATTAGGTCATACACTAATTAAACATCTAAACATTACCTTACCGCAAGGAACAAGTTTACTTATTCAAGGAAAATCTGGGGCAGGAAAAACCACGCTTTTACGCACCATTGCGGGGCTTTGGAGCTACGCAGAGGGGGAAATAAATTGCCCTACGCACAGTCAGCTTTTCTTGTCACAAAAGCCCTATGTGCCACAAGGAAATTTAATGTTAGCATTAGCTTATCCAAATAACGCTGACAATATTTCACATACGCAAGCGATAGAAATATTAAATAAAGTGCAACTAGGGCATTTAACTGAACAATTAGAAAAAGAACAAGACTGGACGCGTATTCTTTCTCTTGGCGAACAACAACGTTTGGCGTTTGCACGATTAATTCTACACAAACCAGCGGTGGCATTTTTAGATGAAGCCACAGCAAGTATGGATGAAGGTTTAGAATTTGCGATGTATCAATTGTTACAACAAGAACTACCACAAACGACGATCATCAGTGTGGGACACCGTTCAACCCTAAAAACCTTACATCAACAACAGTTAATTCTGCAAGACAAAGGGCAATGGCAACTGCGATAAAAAACGCTAAAAAACACTGTCATCGCAACGCTTTTTTTGATACATTTAGTGCAATTTTTTGTATGTTTGACAAAGTCATTTTCTACTTTTTTGTCAAACAAAACTAACTTTCATTTTAAACGGTATAATTATGTTATTTAAAAAAATTCGTGGGTTGTTTTCAAACGATCTTTCTATTGATTTAGGTACAGCTAATACTTTAATTTATGTCAAAAGACAGGGTATCGTACTTGATGAACCCTCTGTTGTTGCGATTCGTCAAGATCGCGTAGGCACATTAAAAAGCATTGCAGCTGTGGGTAAAGAAGCTAAATTAATGTTAGGTCGTACTCCCAAAAGTATTGTAGCAATTCGTCCGATGAAAGATGGCGTTATTGCAGACTTTTTTGTGACAGAAAAAATGTTGCAATACTTTATCAAACAAGTTCATAGCGGTAATTTTATGCGTCCAAGCCCGCGTGTATTAGTATGTGTGCCAGCTGGTGCAACACAAGTAGAACGCCGCGCAATTAAAGAATCAGCAATCGGTGCTGGTGCACGTGAAGTATATTTAATTGAAGAACCAATGGCAGCCGCAATTGGGGCTAAATTACCCGTTTCTACTGCAGTTGGTTCTATGGTAATTGATATCGGTGGTGGTACGACAGAAGTGGCTGTAATTTCCTTAAATGGTATCGTATATTCTTCTTCCGTGCGTATCGGTGGTGACCGTTTCGACGAGGCGATTATTTCTTATGTTCGCCGCACTTTTGGCTCGGTTATCGGAGAACCTACCGCCGAACGCATCAAACAAGAAATTGGTTCTGCTTATATTCAAGAAGGTGACGAAATAAAAGAAATGGAAGTACACGGACATAATTTAGCCGAAGGGGCGCCACGTTCATTTACTTTAACATCACGTGATGTCCTAGAAGCCATTCAACAACCATTAAACGGTATTGTAGCAGCGGTTCGAACCGCACTTGAAGAATGCCAACCAGAACACGCAGCAGACATTTTCGAACGTGGTATGGTATTAACTGGTGGCGGTGCTTTATTACGTAATATTGATATTTTACTTTCTAAAGAATCTGGTGTCCCTGTTATCATCGCAGAAGATCCATTAACCTGTGTTGCTCGTGGTGGTGGCGAAGCATTAGAAATGATCGATATGCACGGCGGCGATATTTTTAGTGATGAAATTTAATTAGAATATGAACAAAAAGTGCGGTTAAAAATAACCGCACTTTTCCTTTCACTTTTGTCATTCAACAAGAGAAAGTTTAATGAAACCCATTTTCGGCAAAGCCCCTCCCCTAGGTATTCGTCTGCTTATCGCTATCTTTGCATCTATTGCCTTAATTTTAGCTGATGGACGTAATAGCTCAATAACGAAAGCACGTAGTGCAATGGAAACGGCAATAGGCGGTTTATATTATCTTGCAAATAGCCCTAGAAGTATCTTAGATGGCATTTCAGAAAATCTTGTTGATACCAATAAATTACAAATTGAAAACAAAGTACTACGCCAACAGCTTTTGGAAAAAAACGCAGATTTACTTTTACTTGATCAACTCAAAGTTGAAAATCAGCGATTACGTCTTTTATTAAATTCTCCGTTAAGAACCGATGAATACAAAAAAATTGCCGAAGTTCTTACTGCAGAAACAGATATTTATCGCCAACAAATTGTTATTAATCAAGGCAAAAAAGACGGTGCTTATGTAGGTCAGCCTGTCATTGATGAAAAAGGCGTCATTGGACAAATTATTTCCGTGGGCGAAAATACTAGCCGAGTACTGCTACTCACAGACGTAACACACTCAATTCCAGTGCAAGTTCTACGCAATGATGTTCGTGTCATTGCAAGTGGGACTGGGCATACCGATGAACTAAGCCTCGATAACGTGCCTCGTTCTGTGGATATCGAAAAAGGCGACTTACTCGTAACCTCTGGACTTGGTGGACGTTTTCTTGAAGGCTATCCCGTAGCTGTTGTACAAAGCGTTTCGCGTGATAGCTCTAATTACTTTGCAATAGTTAAAGCTAAACCTTTAGCTTTATTAGAACGTTTACGTTATGTACTTTTACTTTGGCCAAGTAACCTAGATATATCAAAAGTAAAATCAATGTCACCAGAAGAAGTTCGCAATCTAGTGCAAAAACGTTTAGAAAGCCAAGCTAATGAAGCAAATTATAGAGTGAAAAAAACACCCTTAACAGAAAAAGACTTTCCAGAAAATGAAGAAAAAACCATTATTGAACCAGATATTCCAACAGATTTTCTTCAAAATGAAGAAGATCTTCCCATAGAACAGCAAGAAGAAAGGATAGAAGACTAATGCAAACAAGATTTATTTTACAATGGTTCACTATTTTAAGCTTCTTTGTTATTGCCTTTGTATTAGAACTTGCACCTTGGCCACTTGGTTTCCAAATGTTAAAGCCCGCGTGGCTTGTACTTGTATTACTTTATTGGATATTAGCAATTCCCAATAAAGTGAGTATAGGCTGGTCATTTTTACTCGGATTAACTTGGGATTTAGTATTAGGCTCTACATTAGGCGTTCACGCTCTCGTACTTTCTACGAGTATGTATATCATTGCCAAAAACTATTTAATTCTGCGAAATTTATCACTTTGGTTCCAAAGTTTATTGGTTGTACTTTTTGTCTTCATTATAAGATTACTTATTTTCTTAGTTGAATTTTCACTCCATACTGCTTTTTTTCATTGGCAAGCCATCTTGGGCGCATTCGCTTCTGGTTTACTATGGCCATGGGTATTTTTATTAATGCGAAAAATACGCAGAAAAGTTAAATTACATTAAAAAAGAGAGATAAATATCTCTCTTTTTATGACGTACGAGTATCTCAAACAACTAATTCAACTGCTTGTTCGTATCCATTAAAGAATCACATTCCCAACCGATATACTCTCCCGAAAATTGTTCAGCCAATTTTTCGAAACGTTCTACTTGTTCAAAAATTTCGCTATTTTCTAATGAAATTTCTTGCTCTAATTTTACCAAGAAATAAGGTTCGTCATCTTCATTAAACTGAATCGCTTGTGCAGAATATTGTAATGTCGTGAAAGAATAATCCCCTAAACTCAGTTCATCCATAAAAGGGAACATTTTCTGCTCTTCATCAAAATGAAAACTATGCTCCACTAAATAAGTATCACTTAAATTACGACCTTTACTTTTTAATAAATCAAGCAATTCTTCCGTTGCATTTAACTTAATCTCTAATGGAGAAGCGAGCAAAAAGTCAAAATAAGTATCCCAAATTAAATCCTTTTGAACATTAATATCTTTAACAAAATCAATTTGTTGTAAAGTTTCTACAATAAGATTTTCGTGCTTACAATAAAAATGTATTTTTATTTGAGAATTACAAATAAAATGCCCCGCAAAAAATACATTTGGAAGTGCGGTTAGTTGTGTCAAAATTTTAAATACACTGTTAATTAACTTATCGTATTCAACTTCTGAGGGTAAACCCGTTTCATCATCAGCCTGATAATCAATAGTAAACTGCACTATTTTATCGAGACCTTTACCGTGATATTTTTCAACATCTTCAATATTTGCGGTAAACACGGCAGGCATACCATTCACAGTAGAACGATAATTCTGCCAATTTGCCATATCCATTTCGCTTTCCTATTTAAATTCAGCCCAAATCGGTGCGTGATCAGACGGTTTTTCCATTGCTCGAATATCTAATGCAATGCCCACATCGACACATCGTTCAGCTAATTTTTGGCTTACCAAAATATGATCAATACGTAAACCTCGATTATCATCAAAACCTTTAGAACGGTAATCAAACCACGAGAATTTATCATTTGCTGTTGGGTTCAGCTTACGGAAACTATCTTCTAATCCGTAATCATACAAACGTTGATACCACGCTCGTTCTTCCGGTAGGAAAGAACATTTACCTGTGCGTAGCCAACGTTTACGATTTTCATCTCCGATACCAATATCTAAATCACTTGGGCTAATATTCATATCGCCCATAATTAAAATCGGATTCGATTTGTCGTGTTCTTTTTCTAAATACTGTTGAAGATCTGCATAAAATTTCTCTTTAGCTGGAAATTTAGTCTCGTGCGCACGGCTTTCCCCTTGAGGGAAATAGCCATTAATGACAGTCAATAAACCAAATTCAGTTTCCAGATCAGCCATAATAATGCGTTTTTGTGCATCTTCATTGTCAGTTGGAAAACCACGACGAATCACTTTAGGTTCTTGTTTAGTCAATAATGCTACTCCATAATGACCTTTCTGACCGTGATGAAATACGTGATAACCTAAGTTTTCTGTAATTTCATAGGGAAAAGCCTCGTCAGCAACTTTAATTTCCTGTAAGCCAATCACATCTGGCTGATATTTTTCAATAATGGCTTTAAGTTGATGTGGTCGAGCACGTAAACCATTTATATTGAAAGAAATAAATTTCATTTTTGTTCCTATTAAAGAGTGAAATTGGCTTTATTATACAGAGATTTCTATTTTGATAAAAACGGCTTTGTCAGATAAACCTGAATTTGCTCAAATACTGTAGGCTTAATCCAAAATTGACCTTGAGAAGGTAAACAAGTGACCGAAATAAAATTATTTAGATAATCAAATTCCAATTGAGTTGCGTGCAAATAAGTGCGGTCAATTTTTTCTGTGTTTTTACCATAAAGCCCATCGCCTAAAATCGGGCTACCTAAACTTTTCATCGCAACACGTAATTGATGCGTTTTCCCCGTTTGTGGTTTTAAAATAAATAAACGTAAATTAGGCTCACAGCTTACACTTGCAAAACGCGTAATTGCTGGATTTTCTTTGGTTTGACAAAGTTTCCATGCGCCCTCTCGAGCTTTCTTCATATCCCCGATGATCAATCCTTGTTTCTTTTTAGGCTTTTGGTTACTTAATGCCAAATAAGTTTTATGAATTTTATGTTCAGAAAAAAGTCGTGAAAATTCAGCCGCACTTTCAGCATTTAACGCCAGAATTAACAAACCCGAAGTTACTTTATCTAAGCGATGAACCAACCATACTTTAGGCACATTCAATTGTTTTGCAACAAGTTCTGTTAAGCCTTGTTCTTCTTGATCTTTATGAACGCTAATCCCCTCAGACTTGTTGATAATAATAAAATCGCTATGTTGATAAACAACCTCGATTTCCATCAGATTTGCTCCTTTTTGTAAATTTTATTTTTACCGAGAACAATATCTTTTACCGAACTAAGTAATTCCTGTTGAATATGTGACAGTTTTGGTTTTTCGTTTAATTGAAATGCTAACGGACGACAAAGTTCCATTGCTTTCACGCCTAATCTAGCAGTGAGTAATCCCACACCAATTCCTTGAGCGATACGTGTAGATAATTTTGCTGTCACATCTTGAGAAAGCCAATCCATTCCAATATCTTGTGCCACTTCGGTTGCTCCAGCAAAAGCGATATTGACCAATACCATTCTTAACAATCTAATACGTGAAAAATACCCTAATTCAATCCCATAAATTTCAGCAATCTTATTCATTAATCGAAGATTGCGCCACGCGATAAAAAACATATCCACTACAGCAAGTGGACTAATCGCGACAATCACAGCTGATTCAGCTGCCATTTTACTAATCAATTTTTTAGCTTGTGCATCAAAAGAAGACAAAACATGACGACTGAATAAATGAGCAATTTCTTGCGCCGAATAAGCTTCATTTAATTGGTGTTGCCATTGAATTACCGCTGGAGAATCATTTTCCAAACCTAAAGATTTTGCAATATCTAAGCAAAGAATTTTACTTTTTTCTGCGTTATGAACGGAAAAAACATCGCCATTTTTTACCGCACTTTCCAACCAAATTTGCTGACTTTGTTGTTGCCATTGCTCACGTTTTTTTAAACGAACTAAACGTCGCCACTCGCCAATAATCTCTTTAATACCCAATAAAATGATAATCAAACTCACTAAAGCAAAAGCAAGATAAATCCATTGATGTTGTTGATAGCTATCCCAAATCCACTGCATGGATTGTGCAACCGTCGCCAAGCCAAATAAAAGTGCGGTAAATTTTAATAAAGTTTTTCTAAAACTGGATTTTGGTTTCAATGCTTGTTCAAGTTGAGCATCAAGTAACTCTCCGTCTAACGCTTCATCTAGCTTTGCTTCCATATTATGGAATTCTTGCTTGGGCTGATAGTGTTCTTCCTCTACATTAACTGAATGTTCAAAAATTTGTTTTTCCATTGCCTATTCCAAAAAATAACCCCACTAAATAGTGGGGTCATAAAGTCAAAATTCAATCATTATTCATCACTTGAAAAGATAGAAAGTAATCTTAATAAACTCAAGAATAAATTGTAGATTGAAACATAGATGTTCACGGTTGCGCGAATGTAATTTGTTTCTCCGCCGTGAATAATATTACTGGTTTCATACAAAATGGTCATTGTTGAGAACACTACAAATAATGCACTAATTGCTACCGATAACGCAGGAATTTGGAAGAAGAAACTCGCCACCATACCAAGCAATAACACAATAAATAATGCGAACATTGCGCTTGATAAAAATGACATATCTTTTTTCGTAGTCAATACATAAGCGGAACACGCAAAAAATACGATAGCAGTTCCTGCGAATGCAAGCATAATCAAATCTTCCATTCCACGTGCCACATACATATTTAAAATTGGCCCGATGGTGTATCCCATAAATCCAGTGAAAGCAAAGGCCGCCAAAATACCAGCAGGGCGATCAGCTAATTTATTGGTTAAGAAAAGTAAGCCATAAAAACCCACTAGTAACACAATAATATTTGGATAGGGCAAGTTTAAGCTCATTGAAATAAACGCAACAACCGCTGAAAAAGCCATTGTTAATCCCAGTAAAAAATACGTGTTACGCAACACTTTATGTGTGCTGAGTAACGATTCTTTTTGAGCATCCACAATAAGACGTGATTGCATAAAAGCTCCTTGTAAAATAAATAAAAAGTCTTCTGTAAAGTAAGGGCTAGGGATAAAAAAGTCAATGGTATTAATGGAATTAATTTCATCAAAATGAATAAATTATCATCATCTAAAGTTAAATCATCAAATTTCTATTTACATCAATAAAATATTCATTATACTACGCCCATCAATCACGGAGGAATGGTCGAGTGGTTGAAGGCACCGGTCTTGAAAACCGGCGAGGGTTTACGCCCTCCTAGGGTTCGAATCCCTATTCCTCCGCCATCAGAATTAAGAAATCCCTAAGTCACAAGGCCTAGGGATTTTTACTTTGTATTACGTTATTTGGTCAATCCATTCACTAGTGAAATAACAGTTTGAATATCGCTATCAGACAATTTTCCTTCTTTCACAAATTTTACTTTTCCCGTTTTGTCTAACACGATAATTGCACTATCTTTAGAATTTAATCCCCAAGCATTTTTTACCGCACTTTTATCATCTAACACAACTTGGCTATGTGGATTTTCCTGTTTGCCTTTTTTCGCACCATTTTTTACAAACATACCTGTACCAACAATCGCATCATCCGCATTAATAATAGTGGTTGTTTGGTATTTTACAGGATTAAAATGGGATGCTTTTATCACATCAATCATCGACTGATTTTTCTCTTTTGCAGCCGTTCTACCCGCTAAATGATGAACAACACGCACTTTACCCGCTAATTCCGCAGAACCCCAAGGTTGAAACGCAGTATCTTTTCCTGAAAGCACAATTTCACCATACTCCGTTACTTGCACTGCTGGTAAAGATTGCTCTAATTGCAAATTGTGTGCCCAAGTCGAACTACTAAACATTACGCCGCAAACTAAGGCAAGAATTTGTTTTTTCATACATTTTCCTCAAAAATTTATCAAAAACTTTCACGCTTTGGCGAAAGACATCTTTTTGCTATACTCGCGCGCCTATTATATGTAATCAAGAAGGAAAACCCAATGGATCAAATGCCTAATTGCCCAAAATGTCAAAGTGAATACGTTTACCACGATTCAATTAATTTTGTTTGCCCTGATTGCGGTAATGAATGGGACAATAATGAAATTCAAGAATCAAATGACGATCAACTAATCGTAAAAGACAGCAATGGGAATTTGCTTGCAGATGGCGACAATGTACTTTTGATTAAAGATTTAAAATTAAAAGGTTCATCAGAAGTATTGAAAAAAGGTACAAAATTCAAAAACATCCGCTTAGTAAATGGCGATCATAATGTCGATTGCGGCAAAATCATGTTGAAATCTGAGTTTTTGAAAAAGGCTTAATCGAAAAAACGCGGTCTAAATAGACCGCACTTTGCACTTTAAAGAAATAAATTTATTTAATAATATCAATCACTTCTCTGACTAATCGTCCAATTTCATCCCAATTTTTGGATTGAATCAATTTTTTCTCCACAAACCAAGAGCCTCCACAAGCAACAATATTAGGAATAGCAAGATAATCCCTTATGTTATGAAGCCCTATACCACCAGTCGGCATTATCTGTAATTGAGCATAAGGACCGAGCAATGCTTTAATCATTTTCACTCCGCCTGAAGCCTCTGCAGGGAAAAATTTTACCGCCGAAATTCCCATTTCTAATGCAATTTCAATTGCCATAGGATTATTCACCCCTGGTGTTATTGGAAAATTCAAATCTTGACATAATTTCACAATTTTTGGATTTAACCCAGGAGTAACCACAAAATCTGCTCCGCTACTTTTAGCTAAAACTACTTGTTCCGCAGTTAAAACTGTACCGGCAGCAATTAAAAAGTCAGGTCTATTTGCACGCAACAAACGGATCGCATCTGCCGCTGCTTCAGAGCGAAAAGTAATCTCTGCCACAGGTAAACCATTTTTAGCCAACGTATCTGCTAGCGGCAAAATATCGTCTGCATTATCCAACGCAATTACAGGCACAATTTTGAATTCACGAAGTTTTTCAATAATTTGTTGAGTTGTGTATGACATAATTTTCCCTATTTAAAATAATTTTTTGCATTGTTGAAACAAATATCTTCAATCATTTTACCCAGTAATGAAATGTCATTTGGCGCTTCACCTTTTTCAACCCATCCACCAATCATTTCACATAAAATACGGCGGAAATACTCATGGCGAGTGTAAGATAAAAAACTACGTGAATCAGTTAGCATTCCAACAAATTGACTGAGTAACCCTAATTGAGAAAGCTGTTGTAACTGACGTTCCATTCCGTCTTTTTGATCGTTAAACCACCATCCAGAACCAAACTGTATTTTCCCTGCAATACCATCGCCTTGAAAGTTTCCGATCATACTAGCGATCATTTCATTATCTCGAGGATTTAAGCAATATAAAATAGTTTTAGGCAGTTGATTTTCCTTATCCATTGCATCTAACAAACGAGAGAGGGGATATGCATAAGCTCGATCACCAATGGAATCAAAGCCACTATCTGCACCGAGTAAAGCAAACATTCGACTATTATTGTTACGTATTGCACCAATATGCATTTGCATTACCCAGTGACGTTTACAATATTCCGAAGCCAACCACACTAAAATGGCAGTACTAAATTGAGCAACTTCTTCTTCCAAGAGCGGTTGATTTTGCAAACGTTTTTGTAAAATACTATTCAATACTGATTCATCTGGAATAGCTGAAAAACGGACAATTTCCATACCATGATCAGCAGATTTACAACCTTGAGAATCAAAATATTCGAGACGTTTTAACAACGCTTTTTTTAAATCTGCAAACGTATAAATATCTACATCTGCAATTTCACTTAACTGTACAAGGTAGTCATTAAATTGTGGCAACTCAATTTTGAATACTTTATCAGGTCGCCAACTTGGTACAACATCAATATCAAAACTTTCATCATTCTTGATTGCTTGATGATATTGCAAAGAATCAATGGGATCATCTGTTGTCCCCACTAATTTCACGTTCATTTTCTGCATAATGCCTCGCGCAGAAAATTCAGGTTGTTGCAACATTTCATTACATTGATGCCAAATTTTTTCCGCATTTTGCGGATTAAATAACATATTGGTTATACCAAAAGGACGGCGTAATTCTAAATGTGTCCAGTGATAAATTGGATTACCAATACAAAGGGGGACTGTTTTCGCCCAAGCCAAATATTTTTGATAGTTAGTAGCCTTCCCTGTAATCAATTCTTCTGGTACTCCAGCTGTACGTAAGGCACGCCATTTGTAGTGATCACCCTCTAGCCAAATTTCAGCTAAATCATTAAATTGACGATTTTCCGCCACTTCTCTTGGATTTAAATGACAGTGATAGTCAAAAATAGGTTTATTTTTGGCATAATCATGGTAGAGAATTTTTGCTGTATCTGTTGAAAGAAGGAAATTTTCATCCATAAATGATTTCATAATGTTACCTTTGAATGATTCTGTAAATAAGAAGAAGGAGATTCCCCTCTAAAAGAGGGGATAGATTATTATTTATTTATTTTCTCCAATTCACGAGAATTATTATCGACAACTTCTTTTGAAAGTGGATACCAGAAAGTTAAAATAACAAAAATTGCAATGCAAGAGATTGCAGGAACCAACGTTGCAACATTATAAATTGAATTCAGAGTTTCACTTGATTGACTTGGCACATTAGGCATATAACCTACCAAACTTAATGCAACACCACCTAATCCGCCTGCAAGTGCTTGTCCAATTTTACGTGCAAAAGAATATACCGCATAAATAGTACCATCTTCACGGCGATGTGTTTTCAGGAATTGGTAATCAATAATATCAGTAATAAACGCCCAAATAATCACCATAAAATAATTGAGTCCCAATAAAGAAATGAAAGCAATTGCCATATATAACCATACATCGGTTGTTTTAACTCCGAATAGAATAAAATATCCAATTCCAGTGAGCAATAAAGCAATCGATGCTGATTCTTTTTTACCAAATTTTTTCACCAAGGTTTGTGCAAACGGTGCAACACAGAAAGAAGCAATGACAGGTAATGTTCCACCAATAGATAATGCAAATTTACTATTAAAGTAATCAATATAAAGGTATGGATTCATTGCACCGATAAGTAAATTAGCTAATAGTAAAATGATGGCAATTAAAATAAAAATTTGTAATGGTTTATTTGAAAAAAGACTAACAAAAATAGCTTTGACATCTCCAAAACACTCATTTCTATTATGTCTGCGCCCTACTTTTTCTGGCAATTGAATGCGCTCAACTGAATTTCTCCAGCAGAATTGATACAAATAAAATGCGATGAGCATTAAAACACCCATAATAATAGTAAACATCTCTGGAATAATAATTTGTTTACCATCCACATTTTTATAAATCAATAACGGAACAATAAAAGAAATTGTTAATAGCGCAATATTGGCACCAATCGAACGGAATACAGATAGAGAAGCACGATCTTCAGGACAACTACTGATAACGCTTGCCATTGAGCCATAAGGAATATTAACCGCAGTGTAACAGAAACTCCCCCAGATAATATAAGTAATGCTCACATAAGCTAATTTGGCTGGATATGACCAATCTTTTACAACATAAAGAAATAGCAAGAAACCAGATAAACAGACAAATGGTGCAGCACGTCTAATTATTCCTTTAAAGCGCCCTTCTTTAAAAGGCTTCATAGTATCAACTAAACGTCCCATTCCCATATCAGTAAAAGCATCTAATACACGTGATATTAAGAAGAGTAACCCAACAACATACCCTGGAATTTCTAATACATTGGTATAAAATAGCATAAGAAAAAAAGCTGACATCATAAAGCTCATATCATTTGCGATGTCACCTGTCATATAGGCAATTTTATCTTTGAGACCAAAAGGTCTTGATTCTAATGTGTTCATAAATTTATCCTTGTATGGTTAAATATAAGTATCTTTAAACCCACAATATGCATCAACCGGGCTTACGCCTTTAAAATCAGAATAGCCCATTAATTTTTCTACTAACATTTCCATCGTGTCTTGTTTTCCATCATAGGCATTAATGTAAGTTTTAACTTGAGGAACATCTGCCAAATGGAATGGACATTGCACAGAAACAAAAATCGTTGGAATTTCATGAACATAGAAAGGTATATCCGGCGTGCCTTTAGTTGCTTGCCACACGATGCGCTGTACGGTACTCATATGTACATTTGCTACATTAATAATCAGATCATATTGACCAACTAAATCAGAGATTGGACGTTTTTGGGAGTATTCGTTGCGAATCGCTTGTACTTGTTCTTCATCGGGAAGAGCTAGAATATTATCCATCGGAGACTGATAAATTGAGACGGAAAAACCTTTTTTAGTCAATTGCTCTTGTAAAATTTCAATGGCACTTTTTGAGCTTCCTGCGACCATTTTTCCAAAGCCTCCCTCAACCCCTTTAATATTCACTAATAACACTCGAGGGTGTTTTTCAGGCGAAATCGGGAAAATTGCTTGTTTATTTTTAACAAGCGTAATCGCTTTATCAGCAACTTGACGGAAAATCGCTTTATTTTCTGGCAGTCCAATTTTTGCCATAGCAGCTTCTTTTGGAGGTAGAATTTGTTCTTTTGGTGTCTTATGCAAATTAAGTTTCGCTTTAAAACCTAATATTCTGCAAAGAGCATCATATAAACGTGTTTCAGTAATGACACCATTGCGGTATCCATCCATCATATAAGCAAAATCTTCATCTGGATCATTGAAGAATAAGAATAAATCACAACCAGCAGCAATAGCTTGAGGAACAAGTTCACTACGTTTCATGCTTGATGTCATTGCAACCATATGGCTTGCATCAGTAACAATTACACCATTAAACCCTAATTTTCCACGCAATAAATCTGTTAAAAGCGGTTTAGAAAGTGTAGCAGGCAAGCACTCTTCATCACTTAATTCTGGAGAAAAATATTTCTCATAACTTGGTAGATGAATATGCCCCGCCATTATAGAAGGCAACCCTGCATCAATTAACCCTTGATAAACTTTACCGAATGTTTCATCCCATTTTTCACATGAAAAGTCATTAATGCTAAAGGAAAGATGCTGGTCTCGCTCATCAACACCATCTCCTGGGAAATGTTTAGCGGCAGGTTGAATACCACTTTCTTGAATGCCTTTCATATAAGCAAGCGCCATTTCCAATACGGTATCAGGATCAGAACTAAACGAGCGGTTAGAAATAATAGGATTGCGCCAGTTATAATTAATGTCCACAATTGGGGCAAAACTCCAGTTACAACCAATAGCCGAAGCCTCAATCCCCGCTACTCTGCCCATTTCATAGGCATAATGAGCATCTTGAGTCGCAGCAATTTTTATTTGAAGACCAATTTCCGTGCCATCTGTACAAGCACCATTTCCGCCCGCTTCAGTATTTGCTGCAATCAAAAGCGGAATTTTACTCTTCGTTTGCAAAATATGATTTTGTTCATAAACCTCTTCAGCCTTAGCTGGGTTATAACGCACTGCTCCAATATGATATTTATTAACCATATTAGTTAAATATTCTTCTGAACGACTTGAACCCATATTGACAAATAATTGCCCAATTTTTTCTTCTAAACTCATATTTGCAATCGTATTTTCTACCCAAGCAATTTGTTCAGCATTGAGATAAAATGGTTTTTTACTTAAATCAACAGTCATATTTGTCTCCTTAATTATTTGATTGTGTATTCAAATTATGGTGGAACTGTTCAATCAATGTCTGCTGGTATCCCGTATCAAATTGACCATAAACTAATTTTCCTAACGCCTCTAAAATTAATTGCTGCCAAGACTGACTTTCGAAGCCACATAAAATAGGGAAAAAACATACATTATTTGCCATTGCTGAAAATAAATCTCCAGGTGAATCGCCCACCATCAAGATATTTTCTGGCAGATAGCCATATTTTTTCAGCTCGTTTAGGCTATCTGCTTTACTACCTTGATCCTGTCCAAAAATAATATTAACGCTCTCTAATAAATGGTATTTTCCCCACTCATCAATAATGGCTTCATTATTAGCTGCACTCACTACGGCAACATCCGCAAATCTTTTAATAAATGCCAGATTTTGCTGCACATTAGGAAACGTTTTAAATTCTTCTTTGAGCGTAATAATACTTTGATTAACTTGTTCCGACCATCGCAACGCAAGAGTTAGATCCTCTGATGGTGAAATCTCAATCTCTTGTTTCAAGGCTCGATTAGAAAGCTCTTTAGTGCGACTCACCCATGATTTAAATATAGAAATGTCGCCTTGATATCCATACTCTTCGAGAGATAACACTAAGCCTTTAAAACGATTACAACCTCGTGTTTCAGAAAATAAATTAATTTTGTTCCATAAAGAAAGAAAATGCTCTCTATCTTCAATATGAAAGGTATCTACCGCACAAGGTCCAAAACATTTTTCGTGTTTAAGATTCATTGTATCCATTGCACATCCATCAGAATCTACGCAAACAATAACCTCTTTTTGCTTACTGAAATTTTGCATTTTTTCACCTAATTCACTGTCACTAAACACCACTATAAGCAGAAAAACCACCATCAATTGGCAATACCACTCCATTTACAAAGCTTGCGTAAGCTTCATCAATTAAAAACAGCACACCACCAACAAGTTCATCTGGTTCACCAAAACGTCCCATTGGAGTATTGGTTAAAATTTTATTTGCTCGCAGTGTTGGTTTTCCTTGTTCATCAAAAAGTAATGCTTGATTTTGGTTGCTCACTAAAAAACCTGGAGCAATAGCATTGCAACGAATGCCCACTTTTGAAAAATACACTGCCAGCCATTGGGTAAAGTTACTAATAGCGGCTTTCGCACCAGAATACGCAGGAATCTTTGTCAATGGAGTAAAGGCATTCATACTAGACACATTTAGAATGTTTGCACCTTGTTTACCAATCATATCTTGAGCAAAAACTTGAGTAGGTAAAAGTGTTCCTAAGTAGTTCAAATTAAACACAAACTCGATGCTTGATTTATCTAAATTAAAAAATGTTTTGGTATTTTCGTTAAGATTAAGTTGATGATATTCGTTATCTGTAGTCGCTTTCGGATTATTACCTCCCGCACCATTAATTAAAATGTCGCAAGTACCAAAATCCAGCATAATTTGTTCCCGAACTACTTTTAGACTATCAATATCCAATACATCCGTTTTATATGCTTTTGCTTTCCCGCCTTGTTGGTTAATTTCATCAGCAACAGTATTAGCCGCATCAAAGTTAATATCTAATAAAGCGATGTTAGCTTGTGTATGAACCAACTGCTTAGCTAAAAAGGCACATAAAACTCCACCTGCACCAGTAATAACGATGAGTTTATTTTTAAGATCATGTTTTCTAGCAATTGACATAATTCCCTCTTCCATAAATGATTAACCACTGACCAAATGGTACATAACCAAAATAAATTGGTAAACCGATTTATTTCAATTTTGTGACATACATCACATTTTTAAGAAAACAATCTTGCATATTCTTCTAGAAAAGAGAGAATTGGTTTACCTGATAAGTATTAATGTAAATCATGTCTAATTGAAGTAGATGAAAGTAACTTCGGTGGCACACGCAAACGTGAGCGTGGTACGGCCAGCAAAGTGGCTGTATTCGGGCTTCTTAAACGTAATGGCAAGGTTCATACCACTGCCAATACTTAATCGGCAACACAACTTCCGATTATTCGAGAGCAAGTAAGGCTTGATAGCATGGTTTACACTGATACTTATCGTAGTTATGATGTACTTAATGTGAGTGAATTTAGCCATTTTCGTATCAATCACAGAATACATTTTGCTGAAAATCATAACCACATTAACATTTGGGGAATCAAGCAAAACGCCATTTACACAAGTTTAACGACATTCCCAAATGTGCATTTTGAACTATATTTGAAGGAATGCGAATGGCGTTTTAATTACAGTAACATTGAATCCAAAATTTTCATTTTAAAACAAAATGTTAAGTATGCATCACTATAGTTATCTAGTACAACCCAAAATAATAATATTGATAAATGTTTTTTACATATTGCATTTAACGTATAATTGGTAAACCAAAATACAAAGATAGGATTAAGAAATGATGCTCAGTGACCTACGCTCCTATAAAAAAATAGGAAATGAATTAAAAGAACAACTTGAAAATCACCAATATCAAATAGGCGATAAATTGCCGGCAGAACGTGATTTAGCTAATTATTTCAATGTGAGTCGAACCGTAATTAGAGAAGCCATAATTATGCTTGAATTAGAAAACCTTGTTGAAGTACGCAAAGGTTCTGGAGTGTATGTGATTGCATTGCCACAACGCACTGCAAGTAATGATGAATTTTTAGATAAGGTTGATGTAGGCCCTTTTGAACTTTTACAAGCTCGCCAATTATTAGAAAGTAGTATGGCTGAATTTGCTGCATTACAAGTGACAAGAGCAGATATTACTAAATTAAAAGACATTCTAGCAAGAGAGCGAAATACTCTTGAACAAGGTGATGAAGATTATGTGGCAGATGAAGATTTTCATCGCACTATAGCAGAAATAACTCAAAATGAAGTTATCTTACAGATGCAAAAAGCATTATGGGATCTTCGTACCAATAGTCAAATGTGGAAAGGTTTACATCTTCATATTCCAAATCAAAGTTATCGTCACCTTTGGTTACAAGATCATGAAAATATTATTACAGCCCTGCAGAAAAAAGATCCTGCAATGGCAAAAAAAGCAATGTGGCAACATTTAGAAAATGTTAAGCAAAAACTTTTTGAATTATCTGATGTAGATGATCCTAATTTTGATGGTTATCTATTTAATATGAGCCCAATTGTTGTTGATCGTTAGAAAACTATAGGAGTTAAAAATGGAACAAGCATGGCGTTGGTATGGACCAAAAGATCCTGTTTCTTTATCTGATATTCGTCAAGCAGGTGCAACTGGTATAGTCACTGCACTTCACCATATTCCTAACGGTGAAGTGTGGAGTATCGAAGAAATTAAAAAACGCAAAACTGAAATAGAGAATGCAGGTTTAAGCTGGTCAGTAGTGGAAAGTGTACCAGTTCATGAAGAGATTAAAACTCAGACTGGAAATTATCAAAAATGGATTAATAACTACAAACAAACTCTTCGCAATCTTGCTCAATGCGGAATTGACACTGTTTGTTACAATTTTATGCCTGTTTTAGACTGGACTCGTACTGATCTCGCTTATGAATTACCCGATGGTTCTAAAGCATTGCGCTTTGATCATATCGCTTTCGCCGCATTTGAACTTCATATTTTAAAACGTCCTGATGCAGAAAAAGCCTATAATCAAGAAGAACAAGTTGCAGCAAGAACCTATTATGACAAGATGTCAGCGCAAGATATAACGCAATTAACGCGTAATATCATTGCGGGCTTACCCGGTGCAGAAGAAGGTTATACTCTTGATGAATTTCAAACTCAATTAGATCGCTATAAAGATATTTCATCCGAAAAATTCCGTACGCATTTGGCTTATTTTTTAAATGAGATCGTACCTGTTGCCCAAGAAGTAGGAATCAAAATGGCGATTCATCCAGATGATCCTCCACGCCCAATCTTAGGCTTACCACGCATAGTTTCAACTATTGAAGATATGCAATGGTTTGTAGAAACTCAACCATTACCAGCAAATGGTTTTACAATGTGTACGGGTTCTTATGGCGTACGCTCCGATAATGATCTCGTAAAAATGATAGAACAATTCGCTGATCGTATTTACTTCGCACATTTACGTTCTACTCAACGTGAAGATAATCCACTAACCTTCCATGAAGCAGCTCATCTAGAAGGAGACGTAGATATGTTTAATGTGGTAAAAGCCTTATTAAATGAAGAATATCGTCGATTAAATCAAGGAGAAACGCGTTTAATCCCAATGCGCCCAGATCATGGGCATCAAATGTTGGATGACTTACGTAAAAAAACCAACCCTGGCTACTCTGCCATTGGTCGGTTAAAAGGCCTAGCTGAATTTCGCGGTTTAGAGATGGCACTAAAAAAAGTGTATTTCAATAAGTAAAAGAAAAAGTGCGGTCATAAAAAACATTATTTTTATCGACCGCACTTCTAATTTATTTCATCAATCTTCTCATTCGAATATTGATCATTTCGACCACAACAGAGAATCCCATTGCAAAATAGATGTAACCTTTCGGGATGTGAATATCCAAACTTTCTGCAATTAAACTAATTCCCACTAAAACTAAGAAGGCTAAAGCTAGAATTTTCAAGGTTGGATGCGTATCTACGAAATCGCCGATTGGTTTTGCTGCAAACATCATCACGCCAACGGCAATAATAATCGCCAAAATCATCACAGGAAGGTGGCTTGCCATACCTACTGCTGTAATCACAGAATCTAAAGAAAAAACAATATCTAGCACTGCAACTTGAATTAATACGCCAAGATAACTCACTTTGTTTTTGCTTTCAGAATTATGGTGTTCTTGATGATTTATTGCCTCTTTAATTTCCCTAAAGCTTTTTATAATCAGGAATAAACCTCCGATTAATAAAATCAAATCACGCCCAGAAATTGCTTGATTAAACAGAGTAAATAATGGTGCAGTAAGTTTCATAATCCAAGCAAGTGACATTAAAAGTAAAATTCTTGTCAGCATTGCTAAACCAAGTCCAATAATACGACCAGACTGGCGTTGGCTTTCAGGTAAACGCCCAACTAGGATACTAATAAAAATAATATTATCGACCCCTAAAACGATCTCCAAAGCAGTAAGTGTCGCAAGTGATACCCACGCTTCAGGATCGGTAATCCATTCAAACATAATTTTTCCTATAATAGAGTTAAATAGATCCGAAAGTTCGGATCATAATGGCTTTCTGATGAAAAGCAATCGTTATTTACATTTAAGAGATAATTGATTAATCGTTTTTGAGCGTTTCAAAAATCGTTTCAGCAAGTTTAAGGGAAATTCCTGGTACAGAGGCTATTTCATCTAAGGTCGCCTTTTTCACACCTTGTAAACCGCCAAGATATTTCAGTAAAGCCTGACGACGTTTAGCGCCCACACCTTCAATAGTTTCTAAACCACTTTGTGTAAAGGCTTTTTGACGTTTTTTACGGTGTCCGCTTATTGCGTGATTATGACTTTCATCACGGATGTGTTGAATCAAATGCAATGCCAAACTATCATCAGGCAAATGAATTTCGCGCTCTTGTTTGCTGATGATCAGTACTTCCTGCCCTGCTCGACGATCCACACCTTTTGCCACGCCAATTAAGTGCGGTCTATTTTTATCCCATTTTACTTGAAGATGTTGGAACACATTCAGTGCACGATTTAATTGCCCTTTTCCACCATCAATAAAAATAATATCAGGAATTTTATCTTCTTCTAAATCACGCTCATAACGTTTCTGCAACGCTTGTTCCATTGCTGCATAATCATCCCCTCCAGTAATACCTTCAATATTAAAACGACGATAATCAGATTTCAGTGGGCCTTCTTGATTAAAGACAACACAAGATGCTACCGTTTGATTTCCCATCGTGTGGCTTATATCGAAACACTCCATACGCTTAATTTCAGGGAGATTTAACAGATCACACAACGCTTGATAACGCTCTGACATTCGTGAAGATTGTTTAAGTTGTACATTTAAAGCCGCTTTAGCATTAACTTGTGCGAGCTGTAAGTATTTACTCTTATCACCTTTTACACTTTCTTGAATCGTCACTTTTCTGCCAGCTTGATCCGTAAGAAGTTGCTCAAGCTCTGATTTTTCAGCTAATTGACGATCGACAATAATGCTATTCGGGATACTTCGTCCTTGATGACCTTGTAAATAAAATTGCCCCACAAAAGTTTCGGTAAGTTCCGATAAATCCGTATTAGCGGGTACTTTTGGGAAATAACTGCGATTGCCTAGCACTTTTCCTTGACGAATAAACATCACCTGTACACAGGCTAAACCGTGTTGGTAAGCGATGGACATAATATCCATATCATCTAAACGTTCATTGGATACAAATTGTTTTTCAATAACCGAACGCACCGCCTGAATCTGATCACGATAACGAGCCGCCTGTTCAAAATCTAAATTTCTGCTTGCCTGCTCCATTTTCCCGATTAAATAATCTAACACCAGTTGATCTTTGCCTTGTAAAAATAAGCGGGCTAATTCAACTTGCTGATTATATTCTTCATCAGAAACATATCCCTGTACACAAGGCGCAGAACAACGCCCAATTTGATATTGCAAACAAGGACGAGAGCGGTTGGAATAAACGGAATTTTCACATTGTCGAACAGGGAAAAGTTTTTGCAAAAGTGATAAGGTTTCACGCACGGCTCCCGCGTGAGGATAAGGCCCGAAATATTCACCGGCAAATTTTTTAGAACCACGATAGGAAGTGATTCTTGGATGACGTTCTTTGGTTAATAAAATAAATGGATAGGATTTATCATCACGCAATAATACGTTATAGCGAGGCTGATAAAGCTTGATAAAATTATGCTCTAGCAGTAAAGCTTCCGTTTCAGATGAAGTTAGCATGGTGTCAATATGATGAATTGATGCCACCAACGCCTCTGTTTTTTTACTGCTCAGGTTTTTACGAAAATAGCTTGAAAGACGTTTTTTTAGATCCTTTGCTTTCCCAACATAAATAACCTGATCTTTATCGTCATACATACGATAAACACCAGGTTCGTGAGAGACATCAGCGAGGAATTTTTTGTAATTGAACATAGAATATTTTACCAATAACAAAAGACATCTTGCCTTCCCCTGCTTTCGAGGGAAGGAGCCTAAAGGGCTGAAGGGGGCTTGCGATGTTAAATTTATCCCCCCTCAGCCTTCGGCAGCTCCCTCCGCAAGCAAGGGGAGCCAAACATTTAATCCTTCGCCAAAATCAGCCGCACTTTTTCCAAATCTTCAGCAGTATCCACCCCCACTGCAGGCACTTCTTTCGCAAGTTCAACATGAATGCGTTCGCCGTTATATAACACACGAAGCTGCTCAAGTTTTTCTAGATTTTCAAGTTGAGTCGGAGCCCATTGCACATATTGTTTTATGAACCCCGCACGATATGCGTAAATGCCAATATGACGTAAGTAAGCGTCCGCAAGCTGTACTTTCTGAACATCCTGTAAATTCATAAACTGATCACGATCATAAGGAATAACCGAACGGGAAAAATATAGCACATAGCCGTCTTTATCCGTCAAAACTTTCACTGCATTTGGATTAAATAATTCCTCAGCATCATGAATTTTTACCGCAAGACTTGCCATATTGACATTAAATTTTGCTAAATTATCTGCCACTTGTCGCACGATAACGGGAGGAATCAAAGGCTCATCGCCTTGAATATTGACAATGATTTCATTGTCAGGAATCGCTAATTTTTCTACAACTTCCGCTAAACGTTCTGTACCAGAATTATGATTAACCGAAGTCATGCACACTTCTGCGCCAAAATTTTTGGCAACATCAGCCACATTTTCATTATCGGTGGCAATAATCACTCGGCTCGCCCCAGACTGCAGTGCTTTCTCAAATACATGTTGAATCATTGGCTTACCTGCAATATCGGCAAGCGGTTTTCCAGGTAAACGACTTGATGCAAAACGAGCGGGGATAATCACGGTAAATGACATAATTTATTCCTTATTCTTTAATATTTCAGCTTTATCGGCAAGCAATCAAAACAACTGGAGATTAATCCTTTCAGCCATTTCTATATTGCACCACAAGTTTGTCTATTTTGCCCCAAAAGTGCGGTAAATTTTCACATTGTTTTTCAGCCTCAATAATCTCTGCATCTACAGGGACATACCACCAATTATCGTTGGCAAAAGATTGACATTTTACGGCATCTTTTTCCGTCATAAAGAGCGGTTGATTTTCAGAAAGTTTTTCTAATTGAGAGGCTTCAAAATATTGATGATCTTGAAATGCTTGAGTTCGTTCTAATTGAATCCCTAACTTTTCTAACATAGTAAAAAAACGCTGTGGATTGCCAATCCCTGCAATAGCAACACCAGATTGAAATTCCTTTAATTGGCGTTTTTCATTGGTTTTTAAATTAATTGCGAAATGGGGTACAAGATACATAACTGCATCTGAATACTGATTTTTTCCACCATTAGTGATCACAAAATCTACGGATTTTAATCGACTTGGTAATTCACGCAATGGGCCTGCAGGCAATACAAAACCATTTCCCAATGCGCGCTCAGCGTCCATTACGACAATTTCCAAATCACGCTGTAATTTATAATGCTGTAAACCATCGTCAGAAACAATAATATCGCACTCTGCTTGGCTTAAGAGTAATTCAATCGCTTGCTGGCGATTCGGGGAAATCACGACTGGCGCATTGGTGCGTTTAGCGATCAATACTGGCTCATCGCCACCTTCAATCGGACGCGTATTTTCAGTGACGAATAATGGATAAGTTTTAGATTTACTGCCGTAACCACGAGAAATCACACCTACGCGAAAACCTCGTTTTTTTAATTCTTCCACAAGCCACACCACCACGGGCGTTTTGCCATTTCCACCAACAGACAAATTTCCCACAATTATCACTGGTTTTGGTGCGCGATAAGAAGATTTTATCCTCAAACAAAATAAGGCGTGACGAAGTTGGCTAACCAACCAAAACAATAAAGAAAAAGGCGATAAGAGCCAAATAAGTTTGGAGTTGGAATACCAGAAGGGCATAGGAAATCCTTTCTAATAAGTGCGGATAAAATAACGCGAGTTTTTCAACTCGCGTTTTCAATAATTAATAAATTAGCCACTAAACTGCATACTGTATAGCTGTTTATAAGCACCATTTTGTTCAAGCAATGCTTTATGGTTGCCTCGCTCACGAATTTCTCCGTGATCAATCACAAGAATTTCATCCGCATTTTCAATGGTTGATAAACGATGGGCGATTACGATAACAGTACGATCTTTCTTCAATTCATCTAATGCAGATTGAATGGCGCGTTCTGATTCCGTATCTAGTGCAGATGTGGCTTCATCTAAAATTAATACTGGCGAATTACGCAATAAAGCGCGAGCAATCGCTAAACGCTGGCGTTGCCCACCAGATAGGCTCGCACCATTTTCGCCAATTACCGTATCAAAACCTTGCGGTAATTTTTCGATAAACTCTAAAGCATAAGCCGCTTTTGCTGCAGCAATAATTTCTTCGCGAGAATACTTATCTTGTGCTGCATAAGCAATATTATTCGCAATGGTATCGTTAAATAAATGGACTTGTTGAGAAACCACGGCACAGTTCTCACGCAAATTAGATAAACGATAATCTTGGATATTTACGCCATCCAGTAAAATTTCACCTTGCTCAATATCGTAAAAGCGCGTCACTAAATTAGCAATGGTTGATTTGCCCGATCCAGAACGTCCCACTAAAGCAACGGTTTTTCCTGCAGGCACGCTAAAAGAAATATTATTTAATGCAAGTTCCTCTTTTCCCTGATATGCAAAACTCACATTTTTAAATTCTAACTCGCCTTTAGCAGGTTCTGCTTTATAAGTGCCATTATCTTTTTCTGGTTCTAAATCTAAAATGGCAAATAAAGTTTGACAGGCTGCCATTCCACGTTGGAATTGAGAGTTTACATTCGTTAAGGATTTTAATGGGCGCATCATTGCCAACATAGATGAAAAAACTACCGTAAAAGAACCCGCACTTAGATTATCTTCCGCAATTAATGGCGTGGTAGCTAAAAACAATACAGCAACTAAAGCAAAAGAAGCAATAATCTGCACAACAGGGTCGGAAATGGAATCTGCAGTAACCATTTTCATACCTTTACGACGCATGTTGTTACTCACTTTATTAAAACGCTCTTCCTCGACAAACTGACCACCAAAAGAAATCACGACTTTATGTCCTTTCAGCATTTGCTCCGTCGTCGCCGTCAATTCCCCCATTGAATCTTGTAAATTTTTACTCAACTTACGGAAAATTTTTGAAACGATAGTGATCAACACTGCAATAATTGGCCCGATAACAAATAAAACAAGGGTTAATTCCCAGCTTGTATAAAACATCACTGCCAATAGGGAAATAATATATGCTCCTTCTCGCACAATGGTAATCAAAGATCCTGAAGAAGAACTTGCAATCATCTCAGAATCATAAGTGATACGAGAAAGTAATTTCCCCGTTGAATTTCTGTCAAAGAAACTCACTGGCATAAACATTAAATGTTTAAATAAGCGGCGACGCATTGTCATGACAACTTTGCCTGATACCCACGCCAAGCAATAATTAGAAATAAAGTTAGTCACGCCACGTAAAATAATCATTCCCACAACAACAAAAGCCATAATTTTCAAAAATGAATGGTTTGCCTTGCCAAAACCATCGTCCAACAACGGTTTTAACAAATAAATCAAGCCTGAATCAGCCAATGCATTAAAAACTAACGCAATACCTGAAGCAATAAGCCCCGCTTTAAAAGGTTTAATCATTGGCCACAAACGTTTAAAAGTTTGTAAGGTTGAAAAATCATTTTCTTGTAATTTTTGCTCTTGCATAATCGCTATCTAATAGTAAAAATTGCGTGCATTGTACCTTTTATTCCTTTGATAATCCAATTACACGCGCATACCAAGGGGAAAATTTTGTGCGAGCTTGCTGGATTTCTAATCGGTCTTGAAAAAAATTTACCCGCACTTGCCCCGAAACAGCGGTATTTTCTACCGCACTTTTATAGCGATGAAGCCTTTCCATAACCGAATAATGAGGGAATTTCCACGGATTCCAACGCCCACTAGAAATAATCGCTACATCTGGTCTAACCTGAGAAAGCAAGTATTCACTTGTCGATGTTTTACTCCCATGATGCCCCACTTGCAACACATCGATTTTGCCTAAAGTGCGGGCAAAAATTTGCTCATTTTTTGCTTCAGCGTCGCCAGTTAGTAAAACGCTATTCTTTCCATCATCGACTAAAATCACACAAGAATGGGGATTATCAGCTCGTGTCACAACGTTGTGAGGAGAAAGTATTTGAAAATGCAACCCTTGCCAATGCCAATCACGCCCAGCAGTACAAAAAGTGCGGTAATTTTCCCCATAGTTTTTTCGTGAAGGGGTAATCAATTCCACATTGGGATACGCCTTTAAAATTGTCGAAGCACCACCTGCGTGATCGTTATCGTCGTGGCTTAAAATCAATTTTTCCAAAACAATCCCTTCTCTTTGTAAATAAGGCAAAATTTCCAACTCAGCCATACTTCCACCTCGCCAAGAAGAACCCGTATCATAAAGAATCCCTTTGCCATTTTTCACAATCAGCGTTGCCAAGCCCTGCCCCACATCTAAAGTATCTACCTGCCAAGTTGGTTTGCTCAATTGTTTAAACAACAAAATCGTAAAACACAGTAAGATAATGCCGAAAGAACATCGCAAAACATTGATTCGATCAGTTTTTAGCAAAGGTTTACTGAGATTCAATGTAAAAAATCTTGGTCGTTTAATTTTCCAAGTTGATGATGAAGCCTCTGGTTCTCGGTAAATACTCCAAATAATTAACATAAAAATTCCTGCACAAAGTGCGGTTAAAAATAATGCTAAATTAAATGAAACCGTGAGCCAATTTCCTTGAAAAACAGAAATTAACCCAGTACTTCCTTCGGCTAACTTGTTTGCTAGTTGCCAAGAAAACATTGTGCCGTTAGTAAAAACGGCAAATAAAATTAATGGCACAAGCAAAAAACTATAAATTGGAACCGCCATAAGATTGGCTAAAAATCCACTCAGCGATAAGCCATTAAATAGAAAAAGTTGCAAAGGTGTAAAAAAGAGCAATAACCCAAATTGCAAATGAAATAAACTAAAAATCCACCGCACTTTTGGAGGAAAAGGGCGATTTTTCCATTGAAAAAGTGAAAAAGGCACATAACGATACCAGAGGATCAAACACCCAACCGCCCCACAAGAAAGCCAAAAACTGACCGAAAGCGGCATTAATGGATCGCAGAAAAGCAAGAATCCGACAACCAACGTAAAAAGCTGAAGGGGCGAATAATGTCGCCTCATTATTTGAATGAAGAAAACGAAAACAAGTGCTGAAATGGCACGAAAAGTGGGTACACTAAAACCAGACAAATACGCATAAATTAAAGCAAATAAAACACCAAAAGCTAAAGGAAAATAAGGATGAATAAAACGGGTGGGTAAAAATACTTGCATAACACGCACCAAGCAAAATCCAATTCCCATAGCCAACCCAATATGTAAGCCAGAAATGGCAATAAGATGCGCGGTATTGCTTTGTTGGTAAATTGACCAAGTGGTTTTATCTAACCAAGCCCGTTCGCCAAAAGCTAAGGCAATCAATAAACCTTGTAAGGACAACCCTTCTGTTTGTTTTTTCACTTGTTGCAATTTTTCTGCTCGCAATGATGAAACATCCGCAATTTTCACCGCACTTTTTACCGTTCCAACAGCCGTAATTCCTTTTGAAAAATACCATTGTTGCCTATCAAACCCACCGAAATTTAATCGCGCAGAAAGGGGACGTAAAGAAATTTCAGCTTGCCAAATTTCCGATAATTGAGGCACCTCTTTCGCTTTCCAATTTAAGAAAATTCGTTGTTCTTGCAAATTATTCGCCAATGTTGCTGTGGCGATAAGCGTTTGATAATCCTGTTGGTGCAAAATTTCTTGAATCTGAAAAGTTACCACTTGCTTTTGAGCGGTAATATTTTGAGCTTGTTGTAATAAACTCAAAGCCGAATAATGAAAATAGCCAAGAGAGGCAACAAAAAAAGCAAGGCTAACTAAGAAATTTCTACGTAAGAAAATAAAAAGAAAAATCAAAACAAACGCAATAACGAGAGCAACTTGCCAAGGCAATAGCAACGGTTGCGGTAGAAATAACAACGTTAAATCTGCGACAATTAACAAGACAGCTAAAGTTATTAAGTTTAATTTCATTTTTATAAAAGATTAATTCCAGTCTCTTTAAGCCTAGGCTAGTTTTATTTAAATATGCAAACGGTTGCTTCAAATTTTGCGATCCATATCGTAAAAATAAATTTTTCAGGAAAATTTACTTGCTAAAACAAACAACTTCTGATATTTATACCGCCCGCAAAAGTTGGGTTCCTAAAAGAGCTGTCAGGAACAAACTAAAATAACAAGACAGGAAGTCGTGAAGTCCACGCTTAAATTCTGTATGTATTAGGAGTGAGAGATGTCAAGAGAATCATTGAGCTTGCTAGATTTAGCAGGCGTTAAGCCTTATCAAATGAAAAAAGATGAAGAATATATGAATGAAGAGCAAATTCTTCATTTCAGAAAGATTCTTAATGCTTGGCACGAGCAAATCGTGGAAGAAGCTTCTCGCACCGTTGCACATATGCAGGATGAAGTAACCAATTTCCCCGATCCTGCAGACCGAGCAACTCAAGAAGAGGAATTTAGTCTAGAATTACGTAATCGAGATCGCGAACGTAAACTAATGAAAAAAATCGAAGCAACCTTGAAGAAACTTGATACCGATGATTTTGGTTACTGCGATTGTTGTGGCGAGGAAATCGGTATCCGCCGTTTAGAAGCACGACCAACAGCAGATCTTTGCATTGATTGCAAAACTTTAGCTGAAATCCGCGAAAAACAAGTCGCTGGTTAATTCATTCTATTGAAAAATACAAAAGTGCGGTTAAAATTAGCCGCACTTTTTTGCATTTAAAAATGCAGGAAAATCCACTTGCCTTTTTCTTTACAGGAAAAGAGCCTGTCATTTATTTCCAACAACAAAACGGAGTAAATTATTCTTACTTATATCAAAAATTTGTTTGGCAAGAAGACAAAAAAATCAAAAGAGGTTGCCAAAACAAGTGCTCATTCTAAACGAGTTGAGCGTTCTAATAGCCAAATGCCAAAAGCGCGAGCAAAAAAATCAGAACAAACACGTCGCTATGATAAAAATGTGATTAAAGCGGCTCAATTTGATATTTCTCCGCGTGATTTTAGCCGTAATGCACTCAATGTAGTGGAAAAACTGCAACGTCAAGGTTTCGAGGCCTATATCGTCGGTGGATGTATCCGTGATTTATTGCTCGGTAAAAAACCAAAAGATTTTGATGTTGCAACAAACGCCCGTCCTGAGCAAATCCAAAACATTTTCCAACGCCAATGCCGTTTAGTGGGTCGCCGTTTCCGCTTAGCACATATTATGTTTGGTCGAGATATTATTGAAGTCGCCACTTTCCGTGCCAATCACAGTGATGCTCGCAATGAAAATCAAGCGAAACAGAGCAATGAAGGCATGTTACTGCGCGATAATGTTTACGGTACGATCGAACAAGATGCAGTGCGCCGAGACTTTACGGTCAATGCGCTGTATTACAATCCACAAGATAATACATTACGAGATTATTTCGAGGGCATTAAAGATCTCAAAGCAGGAAAACTACGCTTAATTGGCGATCCTGTTACACGTTATCAAGAAGATCCTGTGCGCATGCTACGCTCCATTCGTTTTATGGCAAAACTTGATATGTTCCTTGAAAAACCAAGTGAACAGCCAATTCGTGAACTTGCGCCTTTATTAAAAAATATTCCACCAGCTCGCTTATTTGATGAAAGTTTAAAATTATTGCAGGCTGGACAAGGGGTAAAAACCTATCGTTTATTACGCCAATATGGTTTATTTGAACAACTTTTCCCTGCATTAAGCTCATATTTTACAGAGAAAGAAGATAGCTTTGCGGAACGCATGATCGTCACTGCACTTACTTCTACGGATGAACGTGTTGCGGATAAACTTCGTATTAATCCCGCATTCTTATTTGCAGCATTTTTCTGGTATCCATTACGCGAAAAAGTGGAAATCTTGAAAAATGAAGGTGGTTTAAATAATCATGATGCTTATGCGTTGGCTGGCAATGAAGTTTTAGATTTATTCTGCCGTGCTTTGGCTGCACCACGTCGTCATACTGCGGTCATTCGTGACATTTGGTTCTTACAACTGCAATTATTAAAACGTACTAGATCAGCACCAATGCGTACCATGGAACATCCAAAATTCCGTGCTGGCTTTGATTTACTGGCTATGCGTGCAGAAATTGAAGGTGGCGAAACCATTGAATTAGCCAAATGGTGGCATGAATATCAATTTAGTAATGGCGAACAGCGTGAACAATTAATACAAGAGCAACAACGTTTACATCCCAAACCAAAGAAAAAATACTACCGTCCACGCCGTCGTAAAACAACGCACTCAGCTGAATAAGGAAAAAGATGATTACTGCATATATTGCGCTGGGCAGCAATTTAAATACGCCAGTAGAACAATTACATGCTGCACTTAAAGCGATAAGTCAGTTACCAAACACTCATTTAGTAACAACGAGCTCTTTTTATAAAAGCAAACCGCTCGGTCCACAAGATCAACCTGATTATGTGAATGCCGTTGCAAAAATTAAAACCGAGCTTAGCCCGCTTGCGCTATTAGATGAATTACAGCGTATTGAAAACGAGCAAGGTCGAGTGCGTTTACGCCGCTGGGGCGAACGCACGTTAGATTTAGATATTTTGCTCTACGGCAATGAAATTATTCAAAACGAACGCTTAACAATTCCCCATTATGATATGCATAACCGTGAGTTTGTCATTGTGCCGTTGTTTGAAATCGCATCGGATTTAGTTTTACCAAATAGTCAAATCATAACAGAGCTGGTCAAGCAATTTGCTGACCACAAAATGATAAAATTAAATACCTAGAAATTTCACCGCACTTTTATGAACCTCAAAAGTGCGGTAGAATCAGCCCACATTTTTCTTCATTCATGACCCGTTATGGAAAGCTTAACTCAATATATCCCTGATGAATTTTCTATGCTCCGCTTCGGCAAAAAATTCGCCGAAATTCTTTTAAAATTGCATACAGAAAAAGCCATTATGGTTTATCTTAACGGTGATCTTGGGGCAGGAAAAACAACGCTGACACGCGGAATGTTGCAAGGCATCGGTCATCAAGGTAATGTAAAAAGCCCAACTTATACGCTGGTTGAAGAATATAATATTGCAGGCAAAATGATTTATCATTTTGATTTATATCGTTTAGCAGATCCTGAAGAACTCGAATTTATGGGCATTAGAGATTATTTTAATACGGGTAGCATTTGCTTAATTGAATGGTCTGAAAAAGGTCAAGGCATATTGCCAGAAGCGGATATTTTAGTGAATATTGATTATTACGATGATGCACGAAATATTGAATTAATCGCACAAACAAATTTGGGTAAAAATATTATAAGCGCATTTTCTAATTAACTTATTTATGAAAACTAAAATTTTATTTTTTCTTTTTTTCTCGACATTTAGCTTTTCTATTTTTGCAGCACCTATTACGATTGCGATTGACCCAGGTCATGGGGGAAAAGATCCTGGTGCAATCGGCCGAAACTTAGGTATTTATGAAAAAAATGTTACCCTTTCAATTGCAAAAGAATTAAAAGCCTTATTAGATAAAGATCCACATTTTCGCGGTGTATTAACGCGTAAAAGTGATTATTATATTTCCGTGCCTGAACGTTCAGAAATAGCACGCAAATTTAAAGCGAATTATCTTATTTCCATTCATGCGGATTCATCTGAATCGCCTGATCGTCGTGGGGCTTCTGTTTGGGTATTGTCAAACCGTCGAGCCAATGATGAAATGGGTCAATGGTTAGAAGACGATGAAAAACGCTCAGAATTACTTGGTGGCGCGGGAAAGGTGCTTTCACACAATAATGACAAATATCTTGACCAGACTGTACTTGATCTGCAATTCGGACATAGCCAACGTACAGGCTATGTGTTAGGCGAACATATTTTGCACCATTTTGCTAAAGTAACAACATTAAGTCGCAGTACGCCACAACATGCAAGTCTGGGTGTTCTACGTTCGCCAGATATTCCTTCTGTGTTGGTAGAAACGGGATTTCTTTCCAATTCAGAAGAAGAAAAAAAACTTAATTCCCAAACTTATCGTCGCCGCATTGCTTATATGATTTATGAAGGCTTAGTTGCATTCCGTAGCGGTAAAACCAACACTTTAGTTAAAGACAATTTAGTGCAAAACATCAAACAAAACGATATAAAAAAATCAGGGAAAAATAACCGCACTTCAGAACAAAATATAAATGAAGATAATATTAAAGACAGTGGCATTCGCCATATTGTAAAAAAAGGAGAAAGTTTAGGGAGCTTATCAAATAAATATCACGTAAAAGTCTCTGATATTATTAAATTAAATCAATTAAAGAGAAAAACACTTTGGCTAAATGAAAGTATTAAAATCCCTGATAATGTCGAGATAAAAAATAAATCATTAACAATTAAAGAAAATGATTTTCATAAAAAACAAAATAGCTCAGTAAATAATACCAATAAAGATTTAAAAAAAGAAAAAAATACACAAACTAATAATCAAAAAAATATAATTCCGCTCTATCATAAAGTAACAAAAAACCAAACACTTTATGCTATTTCGAGGGAATATAACATTCCAGTAAATATACTATTGAGCCTAAATCCACATTTAAAAAATGGCAAAGTTATTACAGGACAAAAAATAAAATTAAGAGAAAAATAAATGCCTATTAAAATTCTTTCCCCACAACTTGCTAACCAAATTGCTGCTGGAGAAGTGGTAGAACGCCCTGCATCAGTGGTAAAAGAATTAGTGGAAAATAGCCTTGATGCAGGTGCAAATAAAATCCAAATTGATATCGAAAATGGTGGGGCAAATTTAATCCGCATTCGTGACAATGGCTGTGGTATTCCAAAAGAAGAATTAAGCCTCGCTTTGGCGCGACATGCCACGAGTAAAATTACCGATCTTGATGATCTTGAAGCGATTTTAAGTTTAGGTTTTCGTGGCGAGGCATTGGCAAGTATCAGCTCTGTATCACGCCTAACCCTTACTTCTCGTACCGAAGAACAAACTGAAGCGTGGCAAGTTTATGCGCAAGGTCGTGATATGGAAACCACAATCAAACCCGCATCACATCCTGTCGGCACAACAGTTGAAGTTGCCAATCTTTTTTTCAATACGCCAGCCCGCCGAAAATTTTTGCGCACAGATAAAACAGAATTTGCTCATATTGATGAAGTCATTCGCCGCATTGCTTTAACGAAATTCAACACAGCATTTACATTAACGCATAATGGGAAAATTATCCGTCAATACCGTCCTGCCTTCGATCTCAATCAGCAACTAAAACGTGTCGCCGCGATTTGTGGAGATGATTTTGTCAAAAATGCCTTACGAATTGATTGGAAACACGATGATTTACACTTATCTGGCTGGGTGGCGACACCAAATTTTAGCCGAACTCAAAATGATTTAAGTTATTGCTATATTAATGGCCGAATGGTGAGAGATAAAGTGATCAGCCATGCTATTCGACAAGCCTATGCTCAATATTTACCAACCGATGCTTATCCTGCGTTTGTGTTGTTTATTGATTTAAACCCGCACGATGTAGATGTCAATGTTCATCCAACCAAACATGAAGTACGCTTTCATCAACAACGCCTCATTCATGATTTTATTTACGAAGGCATAAGTTATGCACTAAACAATCAAGAACAGCTTAATTGGCATACAGACCAAAGTGCGGTAGAAAATCGCGAAGAAAATACGGTGCGTGAGCCCCAACCGAATTACAGTATTCGTCCTAATCGTGCAGCTGCGGGGCAAAATAGCTTTGCGCCACAATATCATGAAAAACCACAGCAAAATCAACCGCACTTTTCTAACACACCAGTGTTGCCAAATCATGTAAGTACTGGTTATCGAGATTACCGTTCTGATGCACCGAGTAAAACTGAGCAACGTTTATATGCTGAATTGTTACGCACGTTACCGCCTACAGCGCAAAAGGATATATCGGATACAGCACAACAAAATATTTCAGATACAGCTAAAATCATCTCAACTGAAATAATTGAGTGTTCATCACATCTACGAGCCCTTTCACTTATTGAAAATCGTGCGTTGTTATTACAACAGAACCAAGATTTCTTTTTGCTTTCATTGGAAAAATTACAACGCTTGCAATGGCAACTAGCGTTAAAACAAATACAGATTGAACAACAGGCTTTATTGATTCCAATCGTGTTCCGATTAACCGAATCACAATTTCAAGCATGGCAACAATATTCAGATGACTTCAAAAAAATTGGCTTTGAATTTATCGAAAATCAAGCACAATTACGCTTAACCTTAAATAAAGTGCCAAGTGCATTACGCACACAAAATCTACAAAAATGCGTGATGGCAATGCTGACTAGAGATGAAAATTCATCATCATTTTTAACCGCACTTTGCGCACAATTAGAATGCAAAACCTTTAACGCTTTAGCGGATGCACTCAATTTATTGAGCGATACGGAACGTTTACTCACGCAAACAAATCGCACAGCATTCACCCAATTACTCAAACCTGTTAATTGGCAGCCTTTATTAGACGAAATTTAAATTCTTCATGAAACCAACCGCAATTTTTTTAATGGGCCCAACAGCCTCAGGTAAAACAGATTTAGCCATTCAACTACGAAGCCAACTTCCAGTCGAAGTGATTAGTGTAGATTCAGCTCTTATTTATAAGGGAATGGATATTGGCACAGCGAAACCATCAAAAGAAGAACTTGCCCTTGCGCCTCACCGTTTGATTGATATTTTAGATCCATCAGAAAGCTATTCCGCAATGAATTTCCGTGATGATGCACTACGCGAAATGGCAGAAATTACCACGCAAGGCAAAATTCCGTTACTGGTGGGCGGTACGATGTTGTATTACAAAGCCTTAATCGAAGGGCTTTCTCCCTTGCCATCTGCTGATGAAAATATTCGCGCCGAGCTTGAACAAAAAGCAGCTCAACAAGGTTGGGCAGCATTGCATACAGAACTCGCCAAAATCGATCCCATTTCTGCCGCCCGAATTAATCCAAGTGATTCTCAACGAATCAATCGTGCTTTAGAAGTTTTTTACATCACAGGAAAATCACTCACAGAGCTTACAGAAGAAAAAGGCGAAGCCTTGCCTTATGATTTTGTGCAATTTGCAATTGCGCCGCAAGATCGTCATATTTTGCACGAACGCATCGAACAACGCTTTCATAAAATGATTGAACTGGGCTTTCAAGCAGAAGTGGAGAAACTTTATGCGCGTGGCGATTTAAATATTAATCTACCGTCAATTCGCTGCGTGGGCTATCGCCAAATGTGGGAATATTTGCAAGGCGATTACGATCACGAAGAAATGATTTTCCGTGGTATTTGTGCAACTCGCCAGCTAGCTAAACGCCAGCTCACTTGGCTACGCGGTTGGAAAACACCAATACAATGGCTTGATAGTTTGCAACCTCAACAAGCGAAAGAAACCGTATTACGTCACTTAGATTCCTATCAAAAAGGTTAGAAAAAAATGACCGCACTTTCTGCCCTCATTGAACAAAAATTACAATCTCTTGGCACAATTCTGTACCAATCTTTTCCAGAACTTTCCCCAGAAAAAATTCACGACGCCATTCAACAAAATTCAAACCACCCTGAACTGCCTATTTACCAATTAAGCTATGCTATGGCAATGTCTGACTTTGTGGAAAAAGTCTTGCAAAAATACCCGCACTTAGTGAAACAATGGTGGGAAAAATCGCCCTGTTTTGCAGATTGCTCTTCCTATACTGAACGTTTGAATAGAGAGTTAGCCAATGTACATGACGAAACCGCACTCTATCAAACATTACGCCAATTCCGTAATATTGAAATGGCAAAATTAAGTTTTTGTCAAAGTTTGAATCTTGCCACTGTAGAAGAAATTTTTGTTCAGCTTTCACAACTTGCAGAGGGTTTAATTATTGCTGCCCACAATTGGCTTTATCATCAAGCCTGTGCGGAGATGGGTACGCCAATGGATGAACAAGGCAATCCGCAACAACTTTATATTCTAGGAATGGGGAAACTAGGCGGTTTTGAACTCAATTTTTCCTCGGATATTGATTTAATTTTCACTTATCCATCACAAGGGGAAACGTCCATTGAGAATACCAATGCTCGACGTTCTGTGGATAATGGAAAATTTTTTACGCGTTTAGGGCAACGTCTTATTTCTGCCTTAGATGAATTTACCGCTGATGGTTTTGTGTATCGAACCGATATGCGCTTGCGCCCATTTGGCGACAGTGGTGCGCTTGTTCTCAGTTTTGCGGCAATGGAACAATATTATCAAGATCAAGGTCGAGATTGGGAACGATATGCGATGATCAAAGGGCGAGTATTGGACGCACAAACAAAGGATCCCAACGTATCTAAATTGCAAAAAATGTTACGCCCCTTTGTATATCGTCGCTATATTGACTTTAGTGTAATTCAATCTTTACGCGAAATGAAAGACAAAATTGAGCGAGAAGTACGCCGTCGTGGTTTGAAAGACAATATTAAACTAGGTGCTGGTGGTATTCGTGAAGTCGAATTTATCGTACAAGTTTTTCAACTCATTCGAGGCGGGCGAGAAATCAATCTGCAACAACATTCACTCTTAAAGATCTTGCCTGAAATTACCAAACTAGGATTAATTACCGAACAACAATTCCACAATTTACGTGAAAGTTATATTTTTTTACGCCGCGTAGAAAACATTCTACAAGCCATTAACGATCAACAAACTCAAACACTACCAACCGATGAAATAGATAAAATTCGTTTAGTCGAGGCATGTAAAACTTTCACCTGTTTAAATGAAAATAATCAAACCTTTGAAAAACATTATCCAATAGAAAATTGGGACGATTTTTACCGCACTTTACAACAAAAACAAAAAAAAGTGCGGGCAGTATTTACTCAATTAATCGGTGATGAACAAGATGAGCCTTCACCAACGGATAGCCAATGGCAAGATTTTTTAGAAGCAGATTTTGAGGATATTGAACAAACATTATTAGAGAGTGGTGTATCAGAAAATAATATTGATGAAGTTTTAGAAAAGCTTGCTCAATTCAAAGACGGCCTAAATCACAGAGTGATTGGTTCGCGTGGGCGTGATGTTTTGAGTCATTTGATGCCAACAGTACTTGCACTCATTTTTGAACAAGAAAATTACCGCACTTTGCTTCCGCGGATTCTGAACATTATTGAAAAAATTTCGAGTCGCACGACTTATTTAGAATTATTATTGGAAAATCCTCGCGCACTTCAGCAAGTTATTGAACTTTGTGCGCAGTCTCAACTTATTTCAGAACAATTGGCGCACTATCCTATTTTATTAGATGAATTGCTTAATACGGAAGCACTACGTCATCCTTTGCCATTTACCCAATATCCTACAGAGTTACACCAATATTTGCTTCGTTTCCCCCCTGATGATGAAGAACAGCTTATCGATGCTTTACGTCAATTTAAACAAGCAACCCTATTAAAAGTGGCAGCGGCAGATATTTTAGGTGCATTGCCAGTAATGAAAGTAAGCGATCATTTAACCTATCTTGCTGAAGCCATTATTGAAGTGGTTGTGAATCTAGCTTGGAAACAAGTGTCTTCTAGATTTGGCGTGCCTGAACATTTACAAAATAATGAAAAAGGATTTTTAGTTATTGGTTATGGAAAACTTGGTGGTATTGAACTCGGTTATAAATCCGATTTAGACCTCGTATTTTTGTACGATGCCGTAGAAAGTCAAACAACAGGTGGCAAAAAAGTGATTGATAGCAATCAATTTTACCTACGCTTGGCACAAAAGATTGTGAGTATTTTCAGCATAAATACTTCCGCTGGCGTACTTTATGAGGCAGATATGCGCCTGCGCCCTTCTGGCGATGCTGGCTTAATTGGCTGCTCTCTTTCTGCATTTTCCCATTATCAATTGAATGACGCTTGGACATGGGAAAAACAAGCACTTGTGCGCGCTCGTCCAGTATTTGGCGAATCATCTCTTAAAGCTAAATTTGAGCATATCCGCCAACAAGTGCTTTCTGCATCACGAGATATTGAACAATTAAAACAAGATGTTGTTGAGATGCGGAAAAAAATGTTTGCCCATTTATCTCACTCAAAACACAGTGAATTTAACCTTAAAACAGATCGCGGTGGCATTACAGATATAGAATTTATTGCTCAATATTTAATGCTTGCCAATGCCCCGAAAAAACCACAACTAACAAAATGGTCAGACAACGTACGTATTTTCGATGATATGGCAGAGGCTCAAATTATTAGCCAAACAGGCTGCGACACATTAAAACAATGTTATGTTGATTTACGCAATGCTATTCACCATTTAAATTTGATAGGCAAATCCCCCGTTGTGGATGAAACTGAATTTGTCAAAGAGCGGTCATTTATTCAAGCATTTTGGGATAGGTTATTTGTATCCTAAAATATGGCTTGTGGACGTTTCAAAAATAGCCTTCATCACAAATCTTCTTGAAACCTCGCAAAAACTAAATATTCAATCCTATTTTTAATGAACCAAATCTAACATTTCCTGTGCATTGGCTAGAGCTAATTCTGTAATTTCACTTCCGCCCAAGAGTCTTGCCAAGGCTGGTACACGTTCAGATTGTGAAAGTGCGGTCATTTTTGTTTCAGTTTTATTATCCACAGTAAATTTTTCCACATTAAACTGATGATGGCCATGACAAGCAACCTGTGGCAAGTGAGTGACGCATAATACTTGACAACGCTCACTTAATTGACGTAAAAGTTTTCCGACAACGCTTGCTGTTTTTCCGCTAATGCCCACGTCCACTTCATCGAAAATTAAGGTTGGAATAGCTGATTGATCAGAAGTTAAAACTTGAATCGCTAAAGAAATACGAGAAAGCTCACCACCAGAGGCAATTTTAGCTAATGGCTGCGGTTGTTGTCCTAAATTACTACGCAAAGTGAAAATCACATTATCCGCACCATTTGCACTCACTTTATCTAAATCCGTATTCAACTCTACATAAAATTCAGCGTTTTCCATTGCAAGTTGTTTTATCGACTGTGTGACATTTTGCGCTAAGCGGGTTGCAGATTGCTGACGACTTGCTGTTAATGCTGTAGCCGTTGCTTGCATTTGTTCAAATGCGAGTTTTTCTTGCTCAATCAACATCTCTTCACTTTCAGAAAAATCCAAAAGTGCGGTTAATTCTGCTTTTAATTTTTTGTGCTGTTCTACAAGATCTTCAGGTTTAACTTGATGTTTACGAGCAAGTTGTAAAGCCTGACTAATTCGCTGTTCGATTTCCTGTAAAAGTTGAGGATCCTGCTCGATATTACTTGATAAATTTTGCACTTCACTGGTTGCTTCTTGCACTTGAATCAACGCGTCATTCAACATATTTTGCACTTCAGCATATTGCGGATCAAGTTCAGCTAATTCATCAATATATTGTGTCGCACGATAAAGCAAGTTATCGATATTTACCGTGTCATTTTCACTTAAAATTTGCAAGGCTGATTGAGAAAGTTGAGTTAGCTGTTCGCTGCTAGATAAACGACGTTGTTCATCTTCTAATTCCAAATATTCATTTGGTCGAAGGTTAAATTCATCTAACTCATCCACTTGATACTGTAAAAGTTGTTTACGTGCTTCATTTTCCGCCACTTTTTGTTGAAAGGTTTTAACTTGATTTTGAAGATTTTTCCATGTCTGATAATCTTCACGCATTTTCACAAGTAATTCAGGATGAGCGGCAAAATTATCAACTAACTGAAGCTGATAGTCATTTTTTAACAATAATTGAGAAGCGTGTTGCCCATTAATATGAACAAGATATTGAGCAATTTCTTTTAATTGAGAAGCGGATACTGGTGTACTATTAATAAAAGCCTTAGAACGTCCGTCTGCATTAATTATGCGACGTAAAATACATTCAGTTGGATTATCTGGATCCTGTAATTCTTGCTCACTCAACCAGTGATAAGCAGAATTTTGCGATTCTAGTTGGAAAGTTGCACAAATTTCCGCACGCTCTTGCCCTTCACGCACCATTGAGGTTTCTACTCTTTGTCCGAAACATAAACCTAAAGCATCAATGGCGATAGATTTTCCAGCACCAGTTTCCCCTGTTATAACAGACATTCCTTTCGCCAATTCAATATCAAGCTGACGAACAATCGCAAAATTATTGATAGTAAGTTGAGTAAGCATAGCAAAATCCTTTAACTGTATATTTAATATGATATAACTGATTTAATTTACAGTAAAGGATTTTTTACAGTATTTTGTCAAATCTATTTCAATCGAAAATTTTTACCATAATCAAAATGATTTTAACCAACCTAATTTGCTACTTAACACATTGTAATAATTATAATTTTTCAGATGAAGCAATCGGAGTTTATGCTCGCTTTTTTGAATATGCACCACATCATCTGGGGTAAAAGGTAAGGTAATTTGACTATCACAGCCCACTTCTAATTGAGAGGTATTATGTTCAGCAAAACGAATCGATATTTTACTATCCCCATCAACAACAAGAGGGCGAGAAGTTAATGTATGTGGAAACATTGGCACTAATGCAATGGCATTAAGGTTTGGTGTCAAAATAGGTCCACCAGCGGAAAGAGAATAAGCCGTAGAACCTGTTGGAGTAGAAACAATTAATCCATCAGAACGTTGAGAAAATGCAAACTTATCATTGATATATACGTGAAAATCTATCATATGTGCAATTTTGGCGGGATGAATAACCGCTTCATTTACCGCATTGCTGGTTGATACGATTTCACTTGCTCGTTCGATTTTTGCTTCCAATAAAAAACGTTCTTCCACAAAAAATTCGCCACGTTCTAAACAAGCTTCAAGCTGGGAATAGGCATTTTTCGGGTCAATATCCGTTAAAAATCCCAAATTACCACGATTAATACCAATCAATGGAATATCATATTTTGCTAATACGCGAGCGCGCCCTAGCATATTGCCGTCTCCACCAATCACAATGGCTAATTGGGCTCGGCGACCTATTTCTTCTAACGTAGCAAGATGTTCAAAAGGTAACTCAAGTGTTATGGCGACTTCTTTTTCCACCAATACTTGATAACCACGTTCCATTAACCAATGAAATAAGTTTTTGTGCATTTGTAAGTTAATATCATTACGAGGCTTACCTACAAGAGCAATGGTTTTAAAGGAACGATATAAATGATTCATAAAATGACCGCACTTGAATTTAACATTTTCGTCATTATATCGTTTTTTGCTACACTATGCCCAATTACGATTAATCAATTTTGTTTTACGGAGAAAAAAATGTCAGAACAAGAACAAAAAGTTAAAAACCCAGAAGTAGAAAATCAAGAAGAAGTCGTTGTGGAAGAAACACAACAAGCAGAGCATTCTCAAGAATTTGATCCTTTAGAAGAAGCAATTGCTCGCGTGCAAGAGCTTGAAGAGCAGCTAAAAACTCAAATAGAAGAAGCCACAAATAAAGAACAGGATATTTTACTTCGCTCTCGTGCTGAAATTGAAAATCTTCGTCGTCGTACTGAACAAGACGTAGAAAAAGCACATAAATTCGCTTTGGAAAAATTTTCAAAAGACATTTTGAATACTATCGATAACCTAGAGCGTGCCCTTGCCACTCCAGCAAATAAAGAAGATGAAAGCGTAAAAGCCTTATTTGACGGCGTAGAACTGACCTTAAAAGAATTAGTTTCAACCGTTGGGCGTTTTGGCGTGGAAGCTGTGGGAGTTGTCGGTGAAGCATTTAATCCTGACTTACATCAAGCCATTTCAATGCAACCTGCTGAAGGCTTTGAAACCAATCAAATTAGCGTCGTATTGCAAAAAGGATACACCTTAAATGGTCGAGTCATTCGCCCAGCGATGGTAATGGTGGCTACTTAATTTATATTTTGTCTAAAGAGCGGTCGGTTTTTCGACCGTTTTTTCTTTTTCCTGAATAACTACATAAACTTTACGGATAATTTCCCTAAAATCTTCGCTCGTTGTAGCCCAATCTAGAAGATCAACGCGCCACGGTAAATCTGATTCAGAAAAAGCTTCCTTTAATCTATCACGCTCTAAAAAATCTAAAGGTTCCTCAGAGATAATCGCAAGATCAAGATCGGAATATTTTTTTGCTTTTCCTTTTACACGAGAACCGAAAGCCCATACGGTATAATCAGGTACTAATTGTTGTAAAATAGTTTTCACAATCGCCAATTCTTCAGATTTTATATCAAGCTGTGCAAAACTAGTCATATTAATTTCTCTGACGTAATTGTTCCAATAGGAAACGACTTTCTATTAAAAAATCATCAATTTGTGCATAAACAGCCATGGCTTTTTCCTGATCATAAGTATATGATGTAATATTACGCATATCACGATAAGCAACCCATTTTGACATATCTTCAATCAAACCAAATCTCAATGCTTCTCGCAAAATATCCTTAAATCCATAAGCCCCAATGTCATCGGCATTAATTGCATCTTGTTGAAGTTGGCGTTTCATCATTTTTAAACTTAACTCATAAACAAATTCAAATTTCTGAATTGCACCTGCAATTAAGGTATCTTGTACAATAGAGGGTTGCATATCAAACCAATTTCTGTCTGAAATTTGTACTACGGTTTGCTCTAACGAATAAAATGCAGCGTCTAATACATTTAAATTTAGCTTATCAGTCATCATTTTTACCTCTGTTAAATACTCATCTATTTTACCATAGACTATTTTTTCTCAAAACCTATAACCCCAAAAGTAAACATTGTGATATTGATCACAAAATCAAAAATATTTGAGAAAAGCTCTCAACAACTTAATTTGATATTTTTCTAATAAAATCAATCTTTAACAAAATTATCTTACGACAAAAAGGTCTAAAACACTACATATTGTGTGTTGATTATCTTTTTAGATCTATATATAGTGCAGTCCGCATTTCAAAAACACTATATATTGGAGCTATATCATGAGTAACTTTGGGGTCATCAAGCGCGATGGTTCTCGTGCGGAGTTTGAGATTCAACGTATCATCAATGCCATTAAAAAAGCCGCAAGTGCGGTCAATATTTCCGATGAATTTTATTGCCACCAAATTGGGCAAGAAGTAGGGAATGAAATTTTCATCCATCATCAAGGCGAGATTGATATTAATCAGATTCAAAAAATCGTTGAAGATAAATTGATGGCAAGTCGTTATCCTGAGATTGCTCGTGCGTATATCGAATATCGTCATGATCGTGATTTAGCCCGCGAAAAACGTAGCCAACTAACAAAAGAAATTGAAGGCTTGATTGAACAAAGCAACGTAGAATTACTTAACGAAAACGCCAATAAAGACGCGAAAGTGATCCCAACGCAACGTGATTTGCTTGCTGGAATTGTGGCAAAACATTATGCCAAGCACCATATTCTTCCACGCGATGTAGTAGAAGCTCACGAAAAAGGTGAAATTCATTATCACGATTTAGATTACGCGCCATTCTTTCCAATGTTTAACTGTATGTTAGTTGATTTAGAAGGGATGCTTTCTCGTGGTTTCAAAATGGGCAATGCGGAAATTGAACCCCCTAAATCTATCGGCACCGCAACGGCAGTGACAGCACAAATTATCGCTCAAGTTGCCAGCCATATTTACGGTGGCACAACCATTAACCGTATTGATGAAGTGCTTTCTCCTTATGTGCAAATCAGTTACGAAAAACACCTCAAACATGCCCAAGAATGGAACGTGCCTGATGTTGAAGGTTATGCCAAAGCATTGATTGAAAAAGAATGTTTCGATGCCTTCCAATCTTTAGAATATGAAGTAAATACACTACATACTTCAAATGGGCAAACACCATTTGTGACCTTTGGTTTTGGTTTAGGTACAAGCTGGCAATCCCGTTTAATTCAGCAAGCTATTTTGAAAAATCGGATTCGTGGACTTGGAAAAAATCATAAAACGCCTGTATTTCCAAAACTTGTTTTCACCATCAAAAAAGGCTTGAACCAAACTCAAGGCGATCCAAATTACGATATCAAACAACTCGCATTAGAATGCGCATCAAAACGTATGTATCCAGATATTCTCAATTACGATCAGGTTGTCAAAGTCACGGGCTCTTTTAAAGCCCCGATGGGATGCCGTAGCTTTTTAGGTGCATACGAAGAAAAAGGCCACGAAATTCACGATGGGCGTAATAATCTTGGCGTGGTGAGTTTGAATTTACCGCGTATTGCGTTGGAGTCCAAAAACGAAGAAGATTTCTACCGCACTTTAGATGAACGTTTAGCTATTGCGAAAAAAGCATTAATGACGCGAGTTGCCCGCCTTGAGAATACCAAAGCTCGCGTTGCCCCCATTCTTTATATGGAAGGCGCATGCGGAGTTCGGTTAAAAGCGGATGAAAATGTGGCACAAATTTTCAAAAATGGACGTGCCTCTATTTCGCTCGGCTATATCGGTATTCACGAAACAATTAATGCGCTATATAACAAAGGGCATATTTTTGATGATGAGCAATTACGCGAAAAAGGCATTGCTATTGTTCGCCACCTTAGCGAGGCTGTAAAACGCTGGCAAAAAGAAACTGGCTATGCCTTCAGCCTTTACTCCACGCCAAGCGAAAACTTATGCGACCGCTTCTGCCGTCTAGACACCAAAAAATTTGGCGTGATTGAAGGAGTAACGGATAAAGGCTACTACACAAATAGTTACCACTTAGATGTAGAAAAGAAAGTGAATCCTTACGATAAACTGGATTTCGAAATGGCATATCCCCCACTCGCTAGCGGCGGTTTTATTTGCTACGGCGAATATCCAAATATTCAACACAACTTAAAAGCATTGGAAGATGTGTGGGATTATAGCTACGATCGCGTGCCTTACTACGGCACAAACACACCGATTGACGAATGTTATGAATGTGGTTTCACTGGTGAATTTGAATGTACCAGTAAAGGCTTTGTTTGCCCGAAATGTGGCAATCACGATAGCACAAAAGTGTCTGTCACTCGCCGCGTATGTGGCTATCTAGGCAGCCCTGATGCCCGCCCATTTAATGCGGGAAAACAGGAAGAAGTGAAGCGGAGAGTGAAACATCTTTAATTCTCATCAAAACTAAATTCCCAAGTGCGATCCAAAATATAAAAATTTTCGACCGCACTTTTCATATTGTGATATTCATCACTGTTTTATGATTTATTTTATCGTACACTCCAGTCAGGCTTTATTATTCAATCAATAACGGAGTGTTATATGAAGAAAGACATCGATACTAAACCCCTTGTCATTGGCACATTATCACTGATATGCGCCATCATCTTTTTTGGTGGATTCGCTAAAGATTTCCTTGGGGGAATTTTCGACTTTAGTAAATTAACTGGGCAATTTCCCGAATGGTTAAAAACATCTGGTGGTACAAGTGCAAAGGGCGGTTTTCTTTTTGCACTCACCTTAGTGCCAAGCGTAATGTTAGCGTTAGGTTTTGTTGCTATTTTTGAGCATTATAGTGCGCTCGTTGCGGCCTCAAAATGGCTCAGTCCAGTACTAAAACCTTTAATGGGAATTCCTGGCAATTGCTCTATTTCCTTAATTGCGAGTACACAAAGTACCGATGCAGGTAGTTCTACGGCTAAATTTTTATATGATGAAGGTCAAATCACCCATCGTGAACTTCTTATTTTCTCCGCCTTTCAATTTAGTGCTGGTGCATTTTTAACAAATTTCCTTGCTTCTTTTGCTCCGCTTTTATTAATTACAGATAAAGCTGGTGCTGTTGCTCCGGTCTCTATTGCTATGGCATTGGGCGTTATTTTCATATTCAAAATATTTGGAGCAAATTTAATGCGACTTTATGTTAAAAAATTTGTAAAAGAAAATGAGGTGTAGTATGAGCGAGCAAGTTAAATCTGAATCAAAATTAATCACTGATATCTTTGTTGAAGGTGCGCGTAAAGGCTGGAATATTGCAATCCATAGCACCATTCCAAATGTATTAATGGCATTTGTAATTATCTATGTTCTGAATGTATCCGGACTATTAAAATTATTAGGGGAATATGTGGGCTTTGTGATGTTACCCCTTGGTTTGCCGGGAGAATCTATCGCTGTATTCCTTGCCTCCTTCCTAAGCTGGGGCGGTGCGGCAGGCGTGCTTGTTGCGCTTGTGCAAGAGGGCATATTAAATGCCCAACATATTGCTATTCTTATTCCAGGAATGGCATTAGTAGGTTCTACCGTACAATATATGGGGCGTGTTCTTGGTGTACTCGGTGTGCCAGGTAAACATTACTTAGTACTTTTTGGCATCTGTATTGTGAATGCTTATTTAGCCATGTTATTAATGCGTGTATTAGTTTGACGAGGGTTAGACCATGAATAATAAAGAACTCGAAATCTTTTTAAGTGAGTTAAAAGAAATTACGTCAATTGAAAGCCCAACTGATTCAATTGAAGGCGTTAATCGTGTGGCTGAATGGTTTATTAAAAAAGCGGAGAAACAAGGATTAAGTTATCAACGCATCCCTATGACTTCACCAAAAGTAGCTGAAGGATTATTTGTTAGCAATAATTTAAATGCCGAACAATTTGATATTCTTTTTATTGCACACATGGATACGGTTTTTCCTGTCGGAACGGGTAAGGAGGTGCCTTTTACCCAAAACGGCAATAGAATTAATGCGCTTGGTGTCATTGATGATAAATCTGGTGCGTTACTTTCTTTTTATGTTGCGCAAGAATTAGATTTATCTCGATATAACATTGGGATTTACCTTAATTCCCATGAAGAAAATGGATCGCTCTATGCCAAGGACAGTATTCGTGATTATGCCCGTAAAGCACGTTATTGTTTTGTTATGGAACCAGCTCGTGAAGATGGATCGATGGTCTCTACACGGAAAGGCATGGTTACTTATAAAATTGAATTCCATGGTGTCGCTGCTCACGCGGGTAATTGTCCAGAGCGAGGACGCTCCGCCTTAGTTGAAGCGGCTAATTTCATCACGGAATTCTACAAGCTCAATGATTTTGAACTTGAACACACTTTCAATTGCGCTATGACACATGGTGGAAGTGGGCATAATGTGATTGCAGATTATGCGGCTCTAGAAATTGAAATGCGCTATAAAAAAACATCATCTGTAGCGTTTTTTGAAGAACACTTACACCGCATACTTAATCATCCTTTTGTTGAAGGGGTGAAATCAACCAAAACATTAATTAATGAAGAATCACCGATGATTGATGAAAAATACTTACCTGTGATCAAAAAAGTATTTGCTCAAGTTGGTGAACAATTAAATATTCCGATCAAATGGGTTGATGCTGGAGGATTAAGCGATGGCAATATTGCAGCTTCGTCAGGCTGCCCTACCATTGATGGATTAGGTCCAACTGGTGGCAATATGCACGCCAAATCAGAATATTTAAAAGTTGATTCCGTTGTGCCAAAATGCAATCTTGTAGTAAGCGTGATTAATACGCTACTCAAGAAATAGCACATATATCCCGATAAAGCCAATTGCCTGCACGCTAATTCATGCAGGCATTTTTTATTCCAACTTTGGCATTCCCCAAAATCTCCGCTAAAATAACCGCACTTTTATCGTATCTTCAAGGAAAGTAATATGTCAGATATTCTCAATAACCTCATTCATCTTCTTAAACTTGAAAAAATTGATGATTTAATCTTTCGTGGTGAAAGCCAAGATTTAGGTTTTCGTCAAGTATTTGGCGGGCAAGTAGTGGCACAGGCGTTATCTGCAGCAATGCAGGTAGCGCTAGAAGATCGTATTTTGCATTCTTGTCATGCCTATTTTCTTGCTCCAGGAGACAGCCAATATCCAATTATTTACGATGTGGAAACCTTGCGTGAAGGGCGTAACTTTTCTGCATTACGCGTAAAAGCCATTCAACATAAAAATACCATTTGTCATGTAACCGCGTCTTTCCAAGTGCCAGAAAAAGGTTTTGAACATCAAAATTCAATGCCAAATGTTGGCACGCCTGAAGACTTTACAGATGAAAATGTGATGCTACAAAAAGTGGCTCAAACCTTGCCAGAACCACTCAATGAAAAATTTGCGGCAGAGCGTCCATTTGAGGTACGTACCAAATATTTGAATAACCCATTTAACGGGACAAAATTGCCAGCCGAGCAATATTCTTGGTTTAAAACCAATGGTGAAACGCCGCTTGATATAAAAATCCAGCAATGTTTATTGGCTTATTTTTCCGATTTTCACTGTATTTTGACCGCACTTCATCCACACGAAAAAGGCTTTTTACAAAAAGGAATGAAAGTGGCAACCATTGATCATAGTATTTGGTTCCATCGTCCGTTTGATTTAAATCACTGGCATTTGCACGCAATTGAAAGCAATAATGCCTTTGGAGGGCGAGGCTTAGCTCGCGGGCAAATTTTCTCGCAAGATGGTCAATTAATCGCGACAACACAACAAGAAGGTTTGATCCGTTTTAACGAATAAGAGAGAAAAAATGACCGCACTTATTACACAATTTTGGCAACAGGTTGAAACCGCGCAAACCTTGAAATCCCACATTAAGAAATGATGAAAAAATAAAAAGACTAAGTTCTATTACATTCTGAACTTAGTCTTTTTAATGGAAATGATTTAACGTTTGAATTTATTGCTTACGCCAAGTTGTTCCATTCGGCCCATCTTCTAATACGATCCCCATAGCGGTAAGCTCATTACGCGCAGCATCTGCAGCTGCCCAATCTTTAGCTGCACGAGCTTTGTTGCGTTGTTTAATCAGTGCTTCAATTTTTGCCACTTCATCATCGTTAGAACCCGCTTGTAAGAATTTTTCTGGTTCTTGTTGAAGTAATCCTAAAATCGCACCCAATTCACGCAAACGTGCGGCAAGTCCATTGGCTTTCTCAACATCTTCTGTCTTTAATTTGTTAATTTCACGCGCCATTTCGAATAAAACAGAAAGTGCATTTGGCGTATTAAAATCATCATCCATTGCTTCACGGAAAGTTGCCACAAAATTTTCTCCGCCAAAAGCAACCGCACTTTGATCCGTTCCGCGTAAAGCCGTGTATAAACGTTCCAACGCTCCTTGTGCTAAATTCAAGTTTTCTTCGCTATAATTGAGCTGGCTACGATAATGTGCCGTTAATAAGAAATAACGCACTGCTTCTGCATTGTAGTGGTTTAATACATCACGAATAGTGAAGAAATTGCCGAGGGATTTCGACATTTTTTCTTTATCCACCATAATCATGCCAGAATGGATCCAATAATTCACATATTGACCACCATGCGCACAGCAAGATTGCGCAATTTCATTTTCGTGGTGTGGGAACATTAAATCAGAGCCACCACCGTGAATATCAAAATGCTCGCCAAGCTGTTTACAGTTCATAGCCGAACATTCAATATGCCAACCTGGACGACCTGCGCCCCAAGGGGAAGACCAACTTGGTTCGTTTTCTTTCGACATTTTCCAAAGCACGAAATCCATTGGATTTTTCTTGATTTCATTGATTTCAATACGTGCGCCAGCTTGTAATTGCTCAAGATCTTGACGAGATAATTTGCCATATTCTTTGAAGCTTTCTACATCAAACATCACATCGCCATTATCCGCGACATAAGCATGTCCACGTTTAATCAATTTTTCCACAATTTCAATAATTTCAGGAATATGATGGGTTGCGCGAGGCTCAAAATCAGGGCGTAATACATTAAGTGCATCAAAATCTTTATACATTTCCTGCACCATACGATCCACTAGCTGATCGCAGGTTTCTTTGTTTTCTAATGCACGTTTGATGATTTTGTCATCTACGTCCGTAATATTGCGCACATAAGTTAAATCGTAACCCAAAGAACGTAAATAACGGGCAATCACATCAAAACACACAAAAGTGCGTCCATGACCGATATGGCACAAATCATAAACAGTAACGCCACAAACATACATTCCCACTTTATTTTCGTGGATAGGTTTAAAGATTTCTTTTTCTCTCGTTAAGGTATTGAAAATTTTTAGCATTTTTAAGCTCGTAAAATGAAATAAAAACAAACCGCACTTTTATAGCACTTTTACCTCGATTGTGGAATAATACGACCCTTAATTTTTTAGAGGGAAAACAAAATGGTTACATTACACACAAATTTTGGCGACATTAAAATTAAATTGGATTTTGATAAAGCTCCAGTTACAGCAGAAAATTTCTTAAATTACTGCAAAGAAGGTTTTTATAATAACACAATTTTTCACCGTGTTATTGATGGCTTTATGATTCAAGGGGGTGGTATGGAAAGCGGTATGCGTGAAAAAGCAACCAAAGCACCAATCCAAAATGAAGCGAACAATCGTTTAAGCAACAAACGTGGAACCATTGCAATGGCACGCACATCAGATCCACATTCAGCGACAGCACAATTTTTCATTAACGTGGCAGACAATGATTTCTTAAATTATCGTTCAAAAGAAATGTTTGGTCGAGAAGTCGTTCAAGAATGGGGCTATGCAGTATTTGGTGAAGTGGTTGAAGGGATGGATGTTGTTGATAAAATCAAAAAAGTGAAAACAGGCAACAAAGGCTTTCATCAAGATGTTCCAACTGAAGATATAGTGATTACATTGGTTTCAGTAGAATAATGGTGAATGGCGGATGAATTCCGCCATTTTTTATCGACCTAAAGGAAAATGCTCATGCCTTTCTTCGACACTCACACGCATCTTGATTATCTCCAACAATTTACTGGGGAACCGTTGTCACAGCTTATTGATAATGCTAAGCAAGCCGATGTGCAAAAAATACTGGTTGTGGCGGTGAAAGAAGCTGATTTTAAAACAATCCAAAATATGACCGCACTTTTTCCTGATAATTTGTGCTATGGGCTTGGGCTCCATCCTCTTTATATTCAAGAACACGCCGAAAATGATTTGATTCTGTTAGAACAAGCCTTAAAAAATCGTGATGCAAATTGCATGGCAGTGGCAGAAATTGGTTTGGAACGCACAATTCCCGATTTGCTCACCGATGAACTTTGGGCAAAGCAATGTCATTTTTTTGAAAGCCAACTTTATTTGGCAAAGCAATTTAATTTACCCGTCAATATTCACAGTCGAAAAACCCATGATCAAATTTTTACTTTTTTAAAACGTATTCCATTATCTAAACTTGGCGTGGTACACGGTTTTTCAGGAAGCTACGCTCAAGCAAAACGCTTTGTTGATTTAGGCTATAAAATCGGAGTTGGCGGCACTATCACTTATGAACGCGCCAATAAAACTCGTCAAGCAATCGCGAAGTTGCCGCTTGATGCCTTAGTATTGGAAACAGACAGTCCAGATATGCCTGTATTTGGTTTTCAAGGCCAACCTAATCGACCAGAACGTATTGTGGAAAGTTTTAAAGCCCTTTGCACCTTAAGAAATGAACCTGCTGAATTGATTAAAAAACTTACATGGGAAAATGCTTGCCAGATTTTTTCTTGATCCACGTCACATTACTGAAATTATTTTGAATTAAATTGCAGTCTTCAATGGCTTAAAATCCATGGTCACATCGGGCAATTATGCCTCTTATTATTTAGCGCTTTTGCCTTCCGAAAATGGCGAAACTATTGATAACTGGGTGCTTCCACTTGGTACTCAAGGCTTAACTTTTGAAGCTGATAGCTGGAATAGCTTAGGTATGCGTAGCAATGTTTCTTGCTTTATGCGCATGGCCGATATGCCATTAGATCGTAGCTGGCGTGTAGCGTGGAACTCTCCCCTAATTACAGTATGCCATGGCAACTGGAGCAAAGATGAAAGCGTATTATTGCGTGGACCTTATACATCATTAGTAGATTTATTTGAATCGGCATTACCTGATATTTTAATGCTCGAATTTTCTACGCCAAGAGCGGGAGAATTAAGTTCGTTATTAGAAAGTGAAATCTTAAGACAAAAATGCATTTTAGGCTTAGGTGTCATCAATCCTCGTTCTGATGAAGTGGAAACTGTAACACAAATTGTTCAGCGCGCAGAAAAAGCCTTAAATTACCTTCCACCAGAGCAAATATCAAAATTTCAGACAAAAAAATAGCCCCATTAAGGGGCAATCTTATCAATGCGCTAAAGTTACTTATAGCTTTAAACAACGATTAAATATGTTGGTTAATGAAGTTAGCCAATTGAGTTTTTGCTAATGCACCAACTTGAGTTGCAACAACTTGACCATTTTTAATCAATAATAATGTTGGGATACTACGAACACCAAATTGTGCTGGCGTTGCTTGGTTGTCATCCACACTCATTTTTACAATTTTAACTTTACCAGCAAATTCAGGTGCAAGTTCATCTAACACTGGTGCAATCATTTTGCAAGGACCACACCAAGGTGCCCAAAAGTCTAATAAAACGGGGATATCTGAATTAACTACAACACTTTCAAAATCTGCGTCATTAATGTGTAATACTTCGCTCATTTTGTTTTCCTTATTTTGTGAATGGAATCCCTATATAAGGGCTTTTTTTAAACTTACAAGTGCGGTGCAGAATAACACCGTTTTAAAAAATGTAAACTAATCGTTTTAATTGCCAAAAACTAAGACGGCAAAACAATATTTTCACACACTTTACCAGATTTTAATTTATAAATGTTTGATAAAGTCACATCCGCAATATTGGTTAGTGCCTCTTCCGTTAAAAACGCTTGGTGACCTGTTAGCAATACATTATGACAAGAAGATAAACGGCGGAAAATATCATCTTGAATCACTTCGTTAGACTTATCTTCAAAGAATAAATCACGCTCATTCTCATAAACGTCCATACCTAACGCACCGATTTTGCGCTGTTTTAACGCATCAATTGCAGCTTGAGTATCAATCAAAGAACCACGGCTCGTATTAACGATCATCACGCCATCTTTCATTTTTGCAAAAGCCTCGCGATTTAATAAATGATAGTTTTCTGGCGTTGCTGGGCAATGAAGCGTAATCACATGAGATTTAGCATAAAGCTCATCTAATTCAACATATTGCCCCCCCAGTTCTTCTACTACTGGATTTTTGAAAGGATCGTACGCCAAGATATTCATGCCAAAACCTTTCAAAATTCGCATCACTGCGATCCCGATTTTTCCTGTTCCGATTACGCCGACTGTGCGTCCGTACATATTGAAACCAATTAACCCCTCAAGAGAGAAATTCGCTTCTCGGGTACGCTGATAAGCTCGATGAATTCGACGGTTCAGAGTCATCATCAAACCGATGGTATGTTCCGCCACCGCTTCAGGCGAATAAGCTGGAACGCGGACAACTTGGATGCCTAATTCTTGAGCTGCTTTTAAATCAACATTATTGAAACCGGCACAGCGCAAAGCCACAATTTTCACACCAAGTGCGGCTAATTTTTCTAATACTTTTCGGCTACCATTATCATTCACGAAAATGCATACTACTTCGCAATGTTCTGCCAAACGCACAGTGCTCTCGTTCAGCATAAAATCAAAAAATTCTAAATCGAAATTATATTTTGCGTTAATGAGCTCAATATATTTTCTGTCATAACTTTTAGTGCTATAGATTGCAATTTTCATGGTTTGCTCCAATTATTTTAAGTTTGCAAAAGCCTGTAATAAGTCCGCTTTAATATCTTCTACATCTTCAATACCGACTGAAAAACGCAACAAGGTATTAGTAATCCCACGAGCTACACGCTCGGTTTCTGGAATATCCATATGAGTTTGAGTGGCAGGATAAGTAATAAAACTTTCTGTGCCGCCTAGACTTTCTGCAAAAGTAATCAATTTAATGGATTTTAAGAATGTATTAACCCAAGCTTCATCTTGCAAACGGAAAGACAACATCCCACCTTTATTTGGATAAAGCACCGATTCCACTTGTGGTTGATCTTTTAAAAATTCCGCAATGGCTTGTGCATTTTCTTGATGGCGTTTCATACGCAAAGAAAGGGTCTTCATACCGCGAATAGTCAGCCAAGAATCAAAAGGAGAAAGCACCGCACCTGCACCATTTTGAATATAAGCAATGCGATCACAAAGTTCTTGCCCTTTTGCAACGATTAAACCAACAAGTGCATCATTATGACCAGCAATATATTTAGTCCCGCTGTGAATTACCACATCCGCACCTAAATCTAATGGGCGAGAAAGCACTGGTGTTAGAAACGTATTATCCACGATCAACATTAAGTTATGTTTTTTCGCAAGTTTTGCAATTTCAACTACATCACATTCTTCCATTAAAGGATTTGATGGGGTTTCAATAAAAATCGCTTTCGTATTTGGGTTAATGGCAGCCTCAATTTCTGAAGCAGATGCTGTATTAACATAAACAGGTTTTACACTATTGTTATTTTTATAAGAAAAATCTAATAATCGATAAGTACCACCATACACATCGCTAGAAACAATCCATTCATCTGGGGCGGTAAAAAGTGTCATCAAAACTTGAATTGCAGCCATACCAGAAGAAAACGCAAAACCACGATCTCCATTCTCTAATTTAGCTATCGTTTCTTCTAATACTGTGCGAGTTGGATTTTTGGTACGTGTGTAATCAAATCCCGTACTTTCACCGATACCACAATGACCATAAGCCGTAGAAAGAAAAATTGGTGTAGAAACCGCGCCCGTACGCTCATCACTGCGATTGCCTGCTTGAGCTAATAAAGTATCAATAGCATATTGTTGTGTCATAACATCCTCTAAAAATAATGAAAAAATTGACCGCACTTTACGTGCTAAAAAACGTTTAGCATTTTGGCACAAAGGAAAAAGTGATAAAAGTAGAAATTAGAAAATTACATAAAATTTCATTTTTCCATCATTTTCTGCGATTTATTTGAACAAAATGAACTTTTTTTAAACGGTTAGACAATTTTTTTAAATCTGTAATTGACAGTTATCTGAATTTCCGTAAAATGCGCACCACTAACAGCGAATGCGGGAATAGCTCAGTTGGTAGAGCACGACCTTGCCAAGGTCGGGGTCGCGAGTTCGAGCCTCGTTTCCCGCTCCAATTCGTGGCGTGTTAGCAAAGCGGTTATGCACTGGATTGCAAATCCATGTAGCTCGGTTCGACTCCGGGACACGCCTCCATAATACGCAAATGTTAGTTGTCTATATGCCCGAGTGGTGGAATCGGTAGACACAAGGGATTTAAAATCCCTCGCCTTTCGAGGCGTGCCAGTTCAAGTCTGGCTTCGGGCACCATTTAAACACCAATCAAAAGATTTTAAAATTTACTTTAAAATCATCTAATTGGGTCGTTAGCTCAGTCGGTAGAGCAGCGGACTTTTAATCCGTTGGTCGAAGGTTCGAATCCTTCACGACCCACCAATAATATTCAACTGGCGACAAAGTGGCGATTATAAACATCTAGTTTTTATCTTTACTTTTAAACCTATCTTTAAACAATGGCGATAACCGCCAGTGAATTAACTGAAATCAATTACTCTCATATTTCACACGGAAAATTTAAAAACAATCTAAAAATCATTAGGTTATCTTGTTATTTCTACTATTAATGATCTGTTTTAAGTGAAAAATGATGAAAAAGATTGAAATTTTTACAGTTAAGATCTCTATTCAGTTGCATTAATGATCTCTTTTACTTCAATAAGTTAGATTAATTTTTACTTTGAAATCTAACTGAAAAAACACAAATTTTTAACGTAAATTCGGCGGGGTAGGAAGTGGATTTTCCGTGCCTTGTGTTTTTACGTGAAAAATTTCCGTGGAATTGTTTTATATTGCTTATTACGTAGATTTATTTGTTATAACAATAACTTAGATTTTCCGTGGTTGATATCTCCGACATACATATCGGAAACATAAAGAAAAGCCGCAACATTGTGCGGCTTTGGTTTGATATGAATTGCGGTTGTTACTCAATGATAGGCGTGAGTTTACTTTTGATTGTTTTTGCTTTGTTTGCCTGCTGGTTGAATGTGCTTGCTTGATCTGGCGGTGGCGATCCTCTATGCGTATGCGTTGCCACTGCACTCGCAACTTCGCCTAATAGCTGAATAGTGTCCTCTAACAATCTAAAAATATTCTGACTTTCTGTTCCTATATAACTTAGCGGTGCCACAAATTTATTCTTTTCGTCCGAAACACGTTGCGCTAGTCCCACGATTTTTTCTTGTAACGTGCCACCAGTTCCCACAGTACGATTGCTTGCAGTCGTGTCATTGATACTACCCAATACGCTAACAGTTTTATTTCCGCCTATAGTTTGCGTACTATCTGAATCTACTGTTTTTGTCGATGTACCAATTTGTTTTACTTCACTATCTGTTTCGATGTGTCGTTCAAAGGATTTATCTGTAATCTTCTGATCGGTTTCGCGAATCTTATTGCCTGCGGCATCGGTGCGCTCATACACTTCGGGGCGTTGCTGCTTGAGTTGTTCTCCAGGTGCAACACTCGGTACTGTTTTTCCTTGTGCTAACATAGTGCGTACAAAAGGCTGATCACTTCGCCCATAAGCAAAACCGACTTCAACCATTGTGCCCACTTCAGGAAAGGCAAAATCCCCACCTTGTGAACCTGTACTTGTTACAGGCAAAGGCACAGCTGGGTAAACTGGCACCGTTTTATCCTCGTTTCCGTTTTCGTCCAGTAGTTGCAACTCGACAGCATATTTTGGTCGGAACGGATCGGAAATATCGCCACCGCTTGAGGGATCTGCTATACCAACAACTTTAGCATACTTCGGCAAATGATAACCGCCAGCCAGTTCGGGGAATGTTTTTTCCATTTGGCGGCGTTCTGGGCTTTTTTGTTCTGGCTTACCATCTTTGCCTAAATTTTCCCACGAAAGCACATAATCATCGCCAGACAATTCTACTTTCTGAATTTTATTGCCATTGATAATCGCACCTGGTCGAATAGCAGCAGTAATCGGAATTGTCATATCATTGCTGCCGCTTGTTAATGTCATGCTTTCGTCAAACTCAATATTCTTACCTGCCCAGCGTGAATCTTTATGCGAACCAACAAACAAAGAACCGTCTGGCGATTGTTGCCACATATAATCTGCTATTTGATATTGTCGCCCAATATTGGCTAAAAGCTGATAACCGCTGCCGTTGTGAGTAAACAACGAAATCGGCGTATCCGCATAATCTGCTTGCGGCACCTTTACGGGGATTTTTGTTTGGCTTGTAATCCACGCGCATAAATCGCGCAAAGTAATATGGCGATGAGAGCAATTTAACGGCTTTTCAAACACCGCCACTTTTTCGCGAATAAATAATTTTTTATAGCCGTTTTCGGCACTTTGTTCACGCTCAACAATACCGTCAAACCATTTGTAATAGTGATCATATTCTCCCATCTCAAATACAGCACTTTTGCCTACACAGTCTTTTTCGGTACGAACAGTAACAAATCCGCGCCCAGTGTTGTTGAGTTCCAAAACAATCATTTCATCGGCAAGTTCTAATTCTTCATCATCGATAATGCATGTTTTTATAATTTTCATTTATGAACCAATCCAATCATCTAAATCTTTTGCCCAGCCTTTTCTTTCGTCCGACTTATTTTCTTCTCCATATTTCCCCGAATTTTCACCCGCACTTTTTGCTACTGGAGCGTTCTCACCTTGCGTTTTTACCTTTGGTTTTTTCTTGCGCTGGTCTTTTTTCTCGGCAACGGAATTGACTTCACGCAATCTAAATGAAATCGACCACCCCAACTGCCCATTTTGCTCAGTTGCGGATACCTCTCCACTAAATTGCACTTCGCGCATATTCACGGCTTCAGCCACAGTACAAGATACCCGATATTTTGTTTGCTCACCTTTGCCAGTTTCTGCTTCAGCTAAATTGAAAAGCTGCGTCAGCCATTCTTTCCTGTTGTATGGAATAAACCCCGTTACGCTTAACTCTTTGGCTTTTACGCCTTTATCTGATTTTTTGGTACTTGATTTTTGACCGCTCATGTCTTTTTCTTCACGTTTGACCGAAACCGACATTAAAATATTGTTTAAATAAATTGGCGTGCCATTTAGTGCAAGTTGTACACTGGGATTACGTTTCTGCATGTTGCAACATTCCTCTAATATTGGTTAAATCTGAGCCAATAAACATTACGCAAGCGGTAAATACATTACTGGATTTCGGCACATTCACTTTCATTTTACTTTCTGCGATTTCAAGATAATCCGAAACAACAAAAGCATAGATATTCGCTGAGGTATTCAACATTTTTTCTACTTTTTCGTTATTGGCTTTATCGCGCGCTTTTTTAGCCGCCTTTAACGCTTCAATCGCCGACATAGGATCTTTCGTTTGCGCCGCAACCGCTGCAGATGTCGCATTGCGTAAAATACTTTGCATCGTGCGGGCGGAACCTGGCGTAATATCGGCACTATTGGAAAATGATGGACTTGCCATAGTTGGCGTTTTTATCATTTTTGTTTCTTGTAAATTTTTACTTGATTTCGCATAGTCTAGTGCTTGCTTAAATGTTGGCTCTGGCAATAGCTCACGCACGTTTTCCAACTCTGCAATAAACTGATCAATATTGCTACTTGTCACCATAATGACCACAACATCCTGCACACCTTTAGGGCGATTCGGATCGGCATAATCAACCAACTTTGCCGCTAGTGCTTTCACGGCATTTTCTGGCGACAAATAATGGTTTGATTTTTCTTTGATGCCGTGCGACCAATTATGCACACCTAACTTAGTACCACTTACAGATAGTGAAAAAGGGGAAATAATCCCCTTTTGTGCATTTTGTAATGTTGTTTTTGCCTGTGGGGATAGTTTTAGTTTTTGTTGTTTCCACATATTAAACATCACCTAAAATTCATTAGTTTTAAAACCTTCTGGATATTGTTTACAATTTAATTCACTTTCATAAGCTGTTTTGCAGTGATTGCGGTCAAAGAAAATGCCGTTGATTAAACGATATAACACTCGCCAGCGTTTTTTCGGTTTATCCGCTAATATCGCACCTCGATAAGTGCGGCTGGAAAGAGTCTCGTCCGCTGCTCCGCCCGTTAAGGCGTTAAATAGTTGGTCTATGGCGATAATCACGTGATAGCCATAACGTGTTAATTTGCGTTTAATTGCCATTGTTTAATCTCCTGTTCAAGTGCGGTTAATTCTTCGGGGGTTTTTAACGCCAGTAAGCGGTCTTCAAAGGCTTGACGTTGTCCAATAATGATGCCAATCACGACGGCAAACTGGGCAGATTTTTCAATCACTTTTTCCACCAATATTTCAAACGGTACACCACGATTTTGGGCGATTTGTGTGAGCATTGGGGTTTCTGTTGAATTATCCGCCTGCCACGCGAGAGCCTCTTTTTCCTGACGGTAAAAACTTTCGATTTCCGTTTGTGGATAGCCTGCCAGTAAGCTATTTTTAAGTTGGTCGGCTTTGTCCGCTAACTTATTGAGTAGACTTTCTTTTTGTTGTGCAAAAAGTGCGGTTTGTTTTTCAGCTGAAATTTCCCATGTAAGCGTATCAAGATTTAACACATGTGCTACGCTGGGTTGTGGCTCAATTAATGCAGGGCTCCCTGTTTTATCTGTAATGATTTGTTTGCCTTGAGATTGTCCGTTAAGTAGCTCAAGATAGGTTTCTTGGCTAATTTCCACCGCACCTTCTGGGACAAAACTACCATCTGTGTCATCAAAAAAGCCGTTTTTGTAGTACATAGTCATTATTTCCATCTCCCGATAGTCATCCAATCTGCAGACCCTAAATACCAGCTTGTTACTGTCGCTGTTGTATTCGTTTTGGCTTGCATGAATACCCAGTTATATTGTCCCTTACCGCTTGCTCTTGATTCATATCGTTCTGTAATAAAACATCGATATTCTTTATCTACATATGCAACCGGCAGCACGAGATCTGTATGCACTGTAGTATCGCCTCGAGTAAAAACAATTAAACCTGTTTGAATCATCGTCCCGTCAGGATATTTTCTAATTTCAACATTACCAATTCTTTGATAGGTAATGGCTGCATTAATAATTTGAGAGGTCGCTTGATTAAAATCTGTAATCTGGCTCACGGTATGGGTATGATTGAGATCTGCTTTATTTTGCAATCCTTGCGCTAATCGACCTGCATCAAGCGTGCCTGCATTGGTTACTTCGCCGTGCGACTTAATCCAAAACACCACATCATCAAAACTATTAAGGGCTTTGATGCAGAGTTTGAGGATGAGGGATTTAGGGCGAGTTTCATCGCCACCTGTTGCAAAGTTGGAATTCACATCAGGTGTCATCCAACCGTTATCACGCCATTCATTGTCACCAATTGCAGTAACTAGACCCGCATCAAGTAGATTATTGTCATTTTTAAGGCCTTCAATGCTCGCACTTCTATGACTTGGTTCAGATGAGAATACTTTATGTGTATGTCGTTTTAACTCATCCTCTTGCGTTTGCCCCACAGACAAGCCATTGCCCGCATTACGCAAAAATCTATCTGCTACTTTAGGCACACTAGCAATTGAGCCATATTTGTCGATTAAGTGGCGATATAATTCGGGGTAACGTTGTTCGGTAACTTGTGTGGCAATCTCATCAAAGGCAATCCAGCCGTTAGGGATGTTATCCACGGCAAAATAAGCCGTCATCCCCACATCGCTACGGGTTAAATCAGGGAGTTTGTTGCTGTTGCCCAAAGTGCGGTATAAATCAGGGAAGGTTTGTTGGTTAAATGTTGTGCCATTGGCTTTTAAAAAACCTACTGGGTTTGTTACCGCACGGGGAAATGACACCACTGCACCAATAGGGATGCCATCGGTATTAAGTTTTTTCCAAGCCGACCAACTGTCAGTCTGATAACTTGTTTGATGTCGCTCATACATATCTGTACTATAAGCAATATAGGCAATTTGACGACACCAATGACCATCACCTCCTGCAATAACTTGGATGTGACAACTATTGCCAGCTACGGGTAGATTTTGTGAACGGCTTGCTTGTGTAATCGCATAAATACCATCGGTTTTAAGGGTGTTAATATCGCCAACAAAAGGTTCAACTTTAAAATTCTCAATGCCATACTCCGCTAAGGTTGTGGCTGGGGATTGTTTGCTATTTGCGAGGTCATAAGCTGTTTTAACCGCGGCACTGGTTGCGACGGTGTCTGCACTATTGCTATTTACTGCAGAGGATTTTTTGCTGTTTGGAATGTAATTACCCAAATTACGCGTAATTGCATCAATTAATGTTTTTAAGCCTTTAATCGCTTTCGGCGTTGCAGCCATATCTTCGGCATCTGAATCATAGCCTGAAAATAATTTTACAATCCCCTTTTTAACTAAACTTGCGATAGGTAATTTGTGCGTATGACCCCGTTCATCTTTGATGTTTTCGGTTGTGTCATCTAATGTGAGCGGATTCATACCCAAAAACGGCGAAAGCAAGCGGCGATCTGTCACATTGCCTTGGCTGTCAATATCCGCCAAAATTTGCACATAGTGTTGGCGGTTTGCGGTGTCCACATAATCGGGTTTTGATTGCGTGAGATACTTAATTTCGGTTTGGTATTCGCCCGTTACGGTGCAATGATGCACTAGATCAGCGTAAACTGAACATGGCAAATTGTTTGCTGTGAGGTTATAAAGTGCGGTTAAATCCATACGGACACCTTCAACATAAGCCGTGCCTGGTTGAATCGTAAATTGATTACCTGTTTTACGTTTAACCAGAAAACTATCATCGAAAAATACTGCTCTGCCATACAGATCACGATTGGTTAAACGAATTTTTTCATCAAGTCCATGTAAGCGCACAGTAAAATCAATTTGCCAAGTGTTCGCATTGACATTTATGCCCGTTAGAGCTTTTGCTCCACTAAATTCTAAAAGCATATTGCGCGTAATACTGTTGCCTTGCACAGCATTTTTATTACGGATTTTTTTCACTGCATCCGTTTGCACCGCAACAGCTAAAAGATTTTTAGAACGATTAATTAAACCAATAAAATTGAAATCAAAATCGCCTACTTCAGTACCAATCGTCACAGAATACACAACGGCATTTTCATTAATCACGCCACTTTGCGATACGGCTTGGCGATGTACAATTTGTGCCGATGTTGGAATAGTGAGATGTTGTGCAAGATTGTTCTCGTTTAACCCTGGAATATTGGCGAAAATAAATTCATCAAACTGTACTGTGCCACGTGCAATAGTTTGTTCTGCAACGTAGCGTTCAAATTGTGGCGTAATTAAACTAGCCATAAATAAACCTCTTATTATTGTTATTATCAGTTTACTTTCACATAAAAACTTTGGTGATCATGGTTAAATTCGCCGTGATAAATACTCACAGTTTCTTTAGTGATCACTTCAAAGGTATAACGCCGACAAGTGCGGCCATATTTTCGAATGATTAAATTGAGTAATTCTGTTTTCTTTGCTAATTGTGAATCACTGATTCGAATTTTGATAACATCCCAATTTTCTCTGTCAAAACGTTCTTCAATTTCTACATAGCCAATGCCTAAGCGTTCAAAAATACGGATAAAGCCCGCTTTACTGCCAGCATCTTTCGCATTTAAAAAGGCATATTTCACGCGCTTGCGGAATAGCTCTAACGGCTCGCCCTCAAATCGTTCTACGTCGCGTTGATAGGCGATTAAATTTAAAATGCGTTCACTGCAGTGTTCTTCATCTAAAATATTGAAGGGAAATTTGACCGCACTTAAAACATAAGCCCACCATTTTCCGAATAGCACGGCGATTTTGCTTAATTCGCCTTTATCCATCCAAAAGGGCAATTTTATTTTCATTTGCTTCCCTTACTTTTGCACAGTGACCGATAACTGCTGAATACGTGGAATAGATAACTCGCTTTGAATGTCGCTTTGCCCCCATACGATAGATGCAATTTCGCTGATGTTGTCGTGGATTTCTTCGCCTAATTTCGACCAGCTAAAACGGCTAAAAGGGTAAGTCCTTGTTACGCCATAATTATTATTTTCGCGAAATGCGCAGCGGATCATATTTTCCACTTGTTGCACGATTTCTTGTTTACGCACATCGCCGACAAAAATAGATGGCTGGAAGTAAATGGCGCACGTTAAATTGTGTTTAGTTTCTGGCATGGCGTAGCAAATTAAATCGTCACCGTGTCCATGAAAACCCTCGTCACGTACATGGCGATTGACTTTATCAATAAACGGCTGACTGGTTACACCCGTGTCCAATAACAAATAAGCGTTTGCTGTACCTGGCCCACGTGGTGCATCGTGTTTAAAATAAATTCTGTCCACCGATAAGGCGGCGACTTTCGCAATCATGCCTTTGTAAACACTGTCAATATGGTGTTGCCCAACACTCGAAAATTGCGTGCGATAACGTTCTCGTAATTCGTCGTTAGTTTCTCTGTCAGCACCTGGCGATGTTAGCCAATCTTCTAAATTTTCTACCGCACTTACCCCTGCGATAGATTCTGGCAAAATACGGTAATAACCTGCAGCCAAATTGAAATTTGCGCCAGCCTGCTCTGCGATTACTGGCACAGGCGCACGCAACACACCTTTAGGAATAATGGTTTCTTGCGTGACAATCAAACGGAAAATCACATCATTAATACGCTCTGTCTGAATCACTGTGCCCGCTTTAATTGTGAGATCGGTTACATCGCTTTCTTTTGTAAAATGCACGACACCTTCTGCTTTTGTTGCGGCTTTAAAATCTAAGCCCACTGCCCAGGCTTGAATTTGTAACCAACTATCTTTTGCTGTTTTTACAAATAAATTCGGCAGAATTTCAGCAATTAAATGATCTGTCAGCCACTTCACAGGCTTAACCGCAATGGCAGTGATTAATCGCCAGAATGGGCTCATTCGGCTTGTGTTAGTAATCAATCCTTCTTCTGCAGTTAAGCGTTCAAATTCTTGTCGGATTTGCGTTTCTTCTGTGGGCAATCCGCTTTCAGCTAACATTTGTTTAAAATTTTCACTCATTTAAACGTAACTCCAATTCATCAAGTCGCCCAAATTCATAAGTTTCAGCGGTAATAAATAACTGCCCTAAACGTTCTTCGCTAATGGAAACAGTACCTGGAATCAAGCGCACATCTTCTTCAACCAATAACACCATTTGCAAAATAATATCGCGACGTAAAATGCGCGAACGCTCTGCGATAAGTTGTGTCGCCAATCCACTTTCTAAAATGGCGTGTTTAATATCTTGCGCAATAGATATTCGGTTATCGCAAATTAACGGCTGATTGCCGCTATCTAGCGTAATGTCTTCGCCCGTAATCAGTAAATCAAGGTAAAGTTTTTCCATTTATCACCCTGCCGCTAACTGTTCTTTATTGCGCAATTTCTGCCAAATTTCTTCACTGTTGTTACTATTGATAGTGACACCACCATAATTTACGGTGCGTTGTTCTGTGCGGTTTTGTGTCAATGTTTTTGTCACAGAACCTTGAGGCATCGAATTTAATTGTGGTTGTAAACTATCGCTTAAACTGAAATTTGAACCGTCTGATACCCCCGTAGCTAGCGCGGGGCTTAATGCTTGTGCGGTAGGGTTATCTTTCCACTCTGGAATTAACGGAATATTAATGCCAGGTAATGAGTTTGCTTTTTCAATAATAAAATTCAGCATTTTGACAAAAGCATTCACAATACCTTGGAAAGCATTTAAAAAGATATTTCCTAATGCATCACCAATTTTTAGAAAACTATCAATCGGTGCGCTACTATCCCATAGGGTTAGCACGGCTTGCCAACCATCTATAATGCTATTCACCACAATAGAAAACACATCTGCAACAAAATTAAATGCCTGTGCGACCAATTCAACTGCATCAAGCACCGTGTTAAACACAACGCCCAGTGCATAACCAAGATCAATACCGAATTGTTGAAAACTATAAGCTGAATCAGAAGCACCGCCAAATAAGCCAATAATACGCCCAATAGTTGCGCCGATTTTTTGCAATGCTCCCCACACTAAAGAAAACGCATTAAATAATTGGTCAAGAGATACACTCGCAGCTTTAAAACCTTGGATAAATCCACTAATAAATTGCATAAATTCATCACGGAATTTATAAATAAAAATTCCCAATCCCACAATTGCTGCAGTAACCAACATAATAGGACTTGCAAGAAAAGAGAACGCCACACCAATAGCTGATATAATGCCACTCATTAAAGTCAATGCAGCAGTTAAACCTGTAAAGCCTATCAATGCCCCCACAGCATAACCAATCCAACGTGCAATATTTTTATAAGTTTTTAGCCAATCAATAAATTCTTGTCCTAGATCTGCCACCTTATGCATAATAGGATCAAGTTTTTTCAATATTTCGCCGCCAATTGCCGTTTTGACACCCGTTATAATTTGACTAAGGCGCGACCAAGGATCAACCATTGAACGAGCCATTTGTGCCAAGGCTTTTGTGTCGCTGACTTTTGCAATATCGGCGATGTTATTTTTTAATTCTTTCGTTTTCGGCAAGAGTAATTTAATTAAATCGACCGCTTGCTGACTGCCAAAGGCTTTTTTCAGTTTTGCTGCTTGTGCGACATCTAAGGTATCGCCAAATTTACCTTTAATTTTGTTAAGAATGGTTACCATATCTAGCATATCGCCATTGGTATCAACAAAACTTAAGCCTAATTCTTTTTGCGCACCACTCACGCCAGCTAAAAAGGCTTTGTATTTTGTCCCTGCTTCGCTTCCGCTCATTGTGGCTTGTAAGTTACCTAACACGCCAAATTGCTCTGCCACATCAATTTTTGCGGCTTTTGCGGCTGCGCCTAACGAGGTAAATGCCGCACTCATCCCATCGCCTGAGGTTTTAAACATTTTCACCGCAAGGGCAGTCTGCCCTGCAATTTTGTTTACCCAATTTGCATTCCCTAGTTTGGCAGCATCTTCAGCAAAAATACCGTACATTGTGCCCATATAATTTGTAATGGTCGCTGCGCTGGCTTTTGTGCCCTTGGCTAATAAATTTGATGTTTGGGTAAATTCGGCTAATTCGTTACCATTTAGCCCTGCAATCGCTGATTGAATATCGTAAGAAGATCGCACAAAATCTACCGCACTTTCGCCATATTGACTGGAAAAATTAAGGGCAGTTTTGCTTAGTTTCTCTAACGCATCATCGGCAACCTCAAGGGAGCGAACTTCGCCTATGGCGTGATTTAACTCAATGGCGGGATCTAGCGCGCTTTTTAAGGCAAATCCTGCACCGACAATACCTGCCACACCCAGCCCGATTTTTTTCATTGCTGCTTCGCCACGTTTGCCCAAATCATCAATAGACTTCATGACCCCTTTCAACGGTGCTGAAAGTTGGTCTGTTAAGCTGATGATATATTCAAGCCCTTGTGCTGCTGACATAATGAAACCCTAAAAGACTTTGGCGATACCGCTTGCGACGGCGTTTGCCTGTTGTTCAAAATACTGTTTGTGTAACCATATTGCGCGCGCTAAATTGTAGTCGCTGTTATCGGCGTGTGGTAAATAGTGCATACGTAGCGCAATGGCTTGAGATAACCCATTGCGCTCGATACTTTCCACACGCGCAGTTAGTTTTTTACGGTAATTTGAATTTCTGGCACAAACACTTCATTTACTTTCGCTGCTAGCTGTGCCGCCAGTGTTGGCACGTGAATAATTTCAAGCAATGCCTCTTTTTGTTCGCGCGCAACAATCGCCAACAAATAATCTTTGATAGGTGTCACTTTATTGTTACTTTCAATGTCATTTAACATTTGATCGTAAGCCGCGTTATCTCGAATAAAGGTAAAATCAACGCCTGCAACATTTAATGTGACGGAATCTTTAAGATTTCCAGTAAGTTTTTCTAACAATGATTGCGCTTGTGTTTTTTCCATTTTTAGTTTTCCTTTTGGTTTCTGTTTTGGTTGTTGAAATCGGTGATGCACTTATTGATAGCCGCATAAGCCGTAGTGCAAATCTCCAAGCGGTCTAAGGCTTGATTTAAACCCTCTGCTAAATCGCCGTTAGTGCGAATATTCACGCTTAATGCTCTGCATTCGGTGGTTTGTGGGCAAATCAACCGAATATTATTTGGCTTGGGTGCGGTGGTTGAGCACGCCAGCAACATCGTTAGGCACGCGGCCATAAGTCCAATTTTTATTTTCTGCATTGTTTAGCACGTCCTTTAGTTGTTGGCTGCGTTGTTCGGCTTTTTTGTTTGCTTGGTTGAGTTGAGAAGTCAATTTTGCATTTTGTGTTTCATACCGTTGCAACATCACTTTATTTTGTTTGATGGTTTGTTCACTTTGTTTAAGTAAAAGTGCGGTGGTTTCTGCTTGCTTTTTATAGTGCAAGGTGGAACCAATACAGCCTACAAACACAATCAAAAATACACCGATAAATAAGGCTTTAAATTCCATTATTCCCCCAAACATAGGGCTTTTTCTTTTGCTCTGCGGATTTGTAAGCCTTTTAGCACACGTCCGCCTGATTTGTTAAAATCTTCAATACGATTACACATTAATATCCAGTTTTCCGCTTGTGCTGCGCGATAAATCGTGGTTGCGACACGTTTACCTTGGGTTTTGCTGTAATAGGTTTTGATGTTGCCACAGCCCACATTAAAGGCAAGTGAGGCCATTGCGTCATATTGATTTTGATTCATCTTTCTGCCGTTAAAATCGGCATTAATGCAATTTTCAGCCTCTTTGATGTTTTGGCGTAAATCAGCTGCCACTTCATCAATAGTTAAAATTTTGGTTTTATCTACGTTATGGGTGTTTCCAACCCCATTTGTCCACACATCAGAGGGGCACTTATAGGGATTACGCACGCAACCTTCTAAATTCACAATCATTGACACCGCTTTTGGGCTGACTTGATTTTGTTGTTGCGCTGGTAAGCCTTTCTGCTGGGCAAAAAAAGCGGCTGCGACAGCTGCGGCTGAACATAAAATCATTGCACCAAATTTTTTACTCATCTATTGCTATTCCTAATTTTTTTGCTTCAATTTTTGCCGCTAACATTTTGTAGGCTAATTCATCTTTGCGTGCTTGTACGTCTTCTTTGTATTTTCGGTAAGCGATCCACACTGAAACCGCACCAAATAAAATACCGAATAATGATGCCCATTCATGCAAGCTATATCCTGAAATAAGCGCAGTGAGTGAGCCAATAAACGGAATTGTGCTATCTATTTTGCTATTCATAAAATTTCCTTAAAACATTTAGGAAACTGACCGCACTTGCTTGTTTATTATTGTTATACGTCAGCACAGTCAGCCCCTAAATTCGCTTAGCCGAGAAGATCGCGTGTATCTTCATCAGATAAATACGATACCCCGTTAATACGTACAAAATCTGGGCTTGTTACAAAATATTTTAATTTTTTCGTGGATTTCGCCCCGCCCTTCGTATCGATATTTAACACATCCGTTAAAATAATCTTATTGCCAAAGGTTTCCACTTTGTCGCGAATCCCACCACGTTGTGCAAAGAAGGTAAAATCCGTTTCGGGTAAACTGCGATAACTTCCTGCTGCGGCGGCTGCAGCTGATAATTTTGAGAAATTTTTTGCATCTAATTCAATTTCGCCTTCTGCTGCCACATCACCGCTTACCCAACCATCTGGAATTCCACGTGTTTGTGCAACGGTACTATTATCTGTAATGGATAAACTGATAGACTCTGCATGAATAGGCAACCCGAATAAATAGAAGTCAAAACTCATTCCACTAATACGTTCCATTGTTTACTCTCCTAAGCTGTCTAAATCTAAGAAAATATTTGCCGTAATCTCTTTCGGGCAATCGTAAGGGCGAACCTTGATGTAAATGGTTACCTTGGTTTTGCTTTGCCATACAATCGTGATGGCATCATCTTTCGGTGGCATACATTCGCCTGGGAAATCCTTGCCGTTAATGGTTGCGGATTTGCTCATATCACGAAGCGGTTTAGCGAAATAATTTTTGTGATATTCCGTGCTTGATGTTGTGGAGTTAAAAGAACGATCTGCAATTTTCGCTATTGCTAATAAACGCACTTTACGCGCCACTTTATCCACTACACGCACGTTCTCAATCACTTGATAATCGCCCCCTTCTACATCTAACGTGCGACCGTCCGCCCAGTAGTAGCCGTCATAGTCTGGATACCACATCGGCACAGAATAACGCGCGGTTTCAAGGGATTTTAAATGCGCAAGAGTAAGCTCGTTTCCGTCTTTATCCAGCGGTTTATTGGCACTGCCTAGGCTCACTAATGCGCCTGTTTGTACCCGTGCTGGGCTGTCTGCCACGGTGACGGCACGATTTGCTAATCGCCCTGCCAATACGCCTGTTTCATTGCCAAATAATAAAGGCACTAAGCAAACGTGGTCGGCGACAATGGTTTGTTGCAAAGTGGTAAGTTTCTGTACATATTGATCCCATGTTTCACCGTCAGATTGATCATGATTAATACCTTGTACAGCTTGGATAAAGAAGGTACGACGACCGAATTTAGCAAGTAGTTCTGCATAGCATTCTTGCAGTTTGCCAATACTTGCTTTATCTACGCCTAAATATCTAGTATTGACACAATATTCAAAAGAGGCGGTTTGATTGGCTTTTTTCACACATTCGACAAAGTCGTAACCGTCTTCTTGTGCGATATACACGTGTGCGAACCAGTTTTGCCCAGCATTAAGCATTGCCGCACGCACTTGTTTTTTTAAGTCGGTATCGGTTTCGCCAAATACTTTGTCAAAATCAGAATCGGGCGTTAATGCCAATAACTTTCCTTGATTAGTGGTGCCTACGCCAACAAATAATGCGTGGCGTTCAATTTCCTTGGTTTCGCCACTTAACTGATTAAGGGCGTTAATTTGTACAGATGGGAACATTCGTTACTGTCCTCTTATTGTTGTTTTTGAGTATATTTTTGAATTTCCGCCAGAATAATCTTGGCGTTTTCTTCTTCACGTGTATCTAAGAATGAGCGTTTTTCCGTTGGAATTATCCATTGGGTTAAATGTCTACTCGGATTCATACCGTTCTTTTCTTCCAGTTTACGAATAATCAAACTGGCTTTCGCACGTGATAAGGTGCTGCGGATTTCGCTTAATGTCGGCTTGCGGCGTTTCGCCTTGCCGTTTTTTGTTTTACCGTTTGCCACGGTATAACCTAAATCTTTTAATTTCTTTGCTTGGCGCAAGGTACAAGGGTCTGCCCCAATGCCACCTTTATTTTTGCCAGTAAATTCCGTTTTTTTAAATAAGTGCGGAATTCCTTCTTGGTGTTCTTGCGCAATTTCGCCCGTTCGTTTTTGTTTATAAAACAATGTGCCTTGTGCTTTTTCGGCTTTACTGTTGGCTAACTTTGCAATTCGGCGTAGCATTTTTGCTGTACCGTTTTTTCGTTTCTTCCAACTTCCACCCATCGGGTTACGTTGGTTTGCCGCGCTTTTCACTGCTTGGCGTTTAATCATTTGCAAAGAGCGGATTAAAATTTCACGTTTTTTCTTATCGGGTAAACTAATGATTTCAAGATCTTTCAAGAACTTCTTTAAGTCTTTTTTATCAATCCCCATTCGGATGTTCATGTTCAACCCTTACGACAACGTCAATTTCTTCGGCCGTGAAAACTTCGATTTCATCTAAACGATAATTCACACCATCAATTTTTAATTCTCCCTCGTTATCTTCCATTGCCGTCAATGGCTCACGGAAAGCAATAGTGAAAATCAAATCTGTCGTATTATCATCGATAATGTCTAAATCAAATGGGATTTCACTTTCATCCAATACATCACGCATTGGATCGTTTTCGTTTACCCACACTTGAATATGCGCCATTAGATAAGCGGGGGAAATTTCGTTGAATGGCAAAGCCTCAAAGTGAAATACACCGTTATAGGAAAGGTGGCACACTTCAATGCCGTTTTCGGTCACTTGTCGCCCTTCATTCAATAATTTGCCGTCTTCAATCCAGCTGTAAAAATTGCCGTGATAACGTTTCGGCAATTTTGTGAGTAAAAACTCCGTCAGTTGCTGATACAGCATTTTCTTTACAGCAGCCATACCGATCCCCGTTTTTTACCTTTCAATGTGCGAATCGCATGAGTTGCCTCTGCTAATAGGCTTTTTTGCTCGGTCACGTAATCACGATTTTGATGAATCTCACGCCCTGATAGGGTGTTAAATTCAGGTAATAATTCCGCTTTCGCTCTGGCAAATACCGCTTTTTTGTAAAGGGTTTCGGCGTGGTTTTCGCCATTAATCCGCTGTGTTGAAATTTCTTGCACAGAATTGACCGCACTTTTACGATAACTTTCTGCTACGTCAGCTAAATCCAAATCCACCCCTTGCATTGCCGCAACTAACGCTGCTTTTACCATTTCAACAGGAATTTGTAATGGAATGGCGCGTTGCTTTTGAAATTCTTCCACGTAAATATCTGACCAAAAGCCGTTATTTGTGATGACGGTATCGTCGTAATCTTGCGTTCTGCCGTTAAACATTGCCTTCCTCGCTGTTTTGGAGTGGGCGGGCAGTGAGTTTTTCAATAACAAGATCAAAATCAATTTGGCTTGGTTCCAAACTCAAGCCCGCCACTTGGGGAAGACGGTTCGGGTCGTAATCGCCCGATTTTGCCAATGCGTTTAAACGCATGACACAACGCTCAATCATATTTTTTACACCCGCTTTCTGATTGAGTTGGAAAGCGCGGTTACACAATTGGATAGCCAGCACAAGTGTTTCGGCATCATCAATACCACTGGCTTGTACTTTGCCTTGTGGACTGCGTAAAAGCAGTGCCGCCGCTAATTTGAGCCACTTCGCCGTGACAATTTCGTGCAACTTCCACTGGGTCGCCACGTTTTTAAAAGTTTGTGAAAAATATGGCTCCACGGATTGACCTGCTGAGGCGGTTTTATCGGTCCAGTTGTAAATTTGGTCTGCGACAAAGTTTGGCAATGTGGTTTGCCACCCTTGCGGCATAGATTGATTTTGCTCAATTGCTTTTTCAGCCAGTGACAAGGCTCGGTCAAAATCAGCAATGTCAAACAAATACACAATGCAATAAACCAAGTAATCATTCTGATAAATTGCCCCTTTATCTAAATATTCATTCACAAAGGGCAACCACTTCGGCAAAAAGCGGTCACGCTTGTAATCTAATTTTTCGGCACGTGTCGAGAATGCGCGTACTGCGTTCACATCATTTTGTAAGGCGATTTCAAGCACGGCATAATCATTACCGTGAGTCGCAACCGCACTTTGTTGTGTAATGCTCTCTGATACTTGATTAATTTCTGCTAGTGCCTGCATTTGGCGTTGAAAATCTCGCATTCCCATTTATTGTTAATTCCTATACTTCGCCGTTTAATTTCACTTTGGTGTGGTCGATTGCAGTCATTAAACCTAAATCTTCCACAACATAGCCTTCTTGTCGGTAGTAAGATGTCACCAAACCTTTTTTATCTTCATCGTTACGTAAAGAGCGACGTACACTTTCAGCCTCGGTGTACACACTTAAATTTTTAAGGGTTGTCACTGCTGCAGCACGTGCTGGGAAGTTTGGTGGGGTAATGGCATTCATTCCACCGAATGAGCCCATTAAGTTATGTGAACCTAATGCAGCTTTTTCCGTAGGGGTTAAGCCATGTTTTTGCTGAATGAGTTTCGTTTCTTTGCTGACTAAGTCTGCACCAACAAGGAAGACTAAGTCATTACGGTTTTGATGACGGAAATCTAAGCCTTGTTTTAAGTCAAAGGCTAAATCATCAAGATTCGCGTAATCGGCGTTATCACCAAAAATGGTAATTTTGCCTGAGGATTTTGTAGATTCGGTCATAAAGTTGGCTGCACGTTGTTCTTGTAAAAGTTTCAACCAGCCTTTATTCACATCGGATAAATCCGCTTTTGTTGTATTATCTGCTACGCTCTGACCGTTCCAACCAATTTGCAAGATGTCTAATGCAACTTGGTTTTGGAAATATTCGCTATAAAGCTCAACAAGGCGATCCTTGAAAATAGCGAAGGAATCGAATAATGCCCATGGCACAATAATGCCACTGTCCGTTTCGGCTAATTCAAAGCCATTTTGAGTATGATCAAGATTAGCCAGATTACGGCCAGTTTGTTTACGACCAGTAACGCCTTTTTCTGTTGCACCAAATAATTTTTGACCCTTCGTATGTGCTACTTGAATCATATTGATTTGTTTCAAGAAATCAGAACGTTGCTGAATATTTTCGCCTAACAATGCTGCTTCAGGTGCTTTAAGTGCAAAACTTTCTCCACGCAACACTGAATCAAGAGGTTGATTAAAGTGTTTCGCTAATGCTGCCGCTAGGGCGTAATACGCTTGTTTATTCATTGTTTAGAATCCTTTTGATAAGTCGATGTTGTAACCGTTTAAGCTATAAACATTTTCTTTTTCAACGGTTGGTACACCGCTTGGCACGGTGGTTTGTTCTTGGCTTAATTCGTTGAATTTTTTATCCAACGCCTGAACCGTTGTTAAAAGTTGATTGAACTGCTCTGCTGTTACACTTTGCGGTTGTTCATCTTTCTTTTCTTCTGGTTTGTTTTCTGGTTCTTTGGTTTCTACTTTGGCGGAAAAATGGTTGTCAATTTTTGCATCTAAACCTTTCACCGCCTCAATTAATTGCGCGAACTGTTTATCGTTCATTGCATGGTCCTCTTTATGATTGTTGTTATTGGGATTTGGTTGTTCTTCCGTTTGGGCGGAAGATGAAAATAACTTTTTAAAAACATTCGCTAAGGTGCGTAATGCCTTTTCTTCTTCAACATCTTCTTTTGCAGAAAAATCTACTTTGATAAATTCACCGCAAACACTGCCTTTTTGTTCAGCGTTGAAGAATTTTAATTCTGTAGTACCTACGGATGCTGGGGAATCGGTTACACCTAAGCCCGATAAATAGGCTTTTCCGCTGTTGCGGAAATTCGGGGTAATTTCAATACTGGTGAATAAGTATTGTCCTGCACGGTTGTATTCGATTAATTCTTTATTGGGTGCGATGATGGCAAAAAGTTGAGTTTCGCCTTTTTCATTTTCTTCGGCTTTTAGCTCAATGACCTGCCCCATGTTGAACCAACGGCGATGTTCTGGCCATAAATTCGCGGTGTAGTGTTCTGGGTCGTAGGTTTCTGCCATTTCGTGCAATTCTTGGGCAGTGATTTGACGACCATCTACGGTGTAGCCCGATGTGGCAATGCAAATAAAATCGGTTTTAAGTTTTGATTTATTCATTTTTAAAATGCCTGCGTTTTCGCTTTGTTTGCGTAAGTGCGGCCATTTTTGCCGATCTTTTTGACAAAATCACGGGGCAAAATTTGGATATCGTAGGATATAGGCGGATAACGTGCTATATCCGAAGATATCCAAATCTTGCCATTAAGTTTTTGCTGTTTTTGTTGCCACAATACTTGCCATGAACATAAACAAACACTAAAGCGCATTAAAAGACGATGGCTGAACATAAACTAAGAAAGCGAAAAACAAGCCGTTATGATGACGAAGTGATTTATGCGGCAAAGTTTTTATATTTAAAAAAATACACGCCGAAAGAGATTGCTGAAGAATTAGGTTTAAATAGCACACGCCCGATTTATTACTGGGCAGAAAAATACAACTGGCGCAATTTAATCAGCGAAAGCGGAATTGAAGAATTAATCGCGTTACGCATTATCACGCTGACAGAGCGTGAAAATAAAAGCGATCAGGAAATAAAAGAACTAGAAGCCCTGATCGATAAAGATATTCAGTATAAAAAGCAACGTGCCGCAACGGTAGCTAAAGTGACAGCAAAAAGTGCGGTCAATTCTGCGGACGTTTCTGGCAATGAGCGCGCCTTTGCTGATAGTGGTGACGGCGATGAGCGCAAGAAGAAAAAACGGGTTAAAAATGATATTTCCCACGTTACCCCCGAAATGTGCCAGCCGTTTATTGATTCGTTATTTGATTATCAAAAACACATCCGCTCTAACAAGCACCACGATGTGCGCAATATTCTGAAATCGCGCCAAATTGGGGCAACTTATTATTTCAGTTTTGAAGCGTTGGAAGATGCAATTTTTAGCGGCGACAATCAAATATTCTTATCAGCTAGTAAGCGACAAGCAGAAATCTTTAAAAATTACATCGTGAAGATGGCGAGGGAATATTTCGGTGTTGAGCTGACTGGCAACCCAATTATTTTAAGCAATGGCGCGGAACTGCATTTTTTATCGACCAACAAAAATACGTCACAAGGGAATAGTGGCCATGTGTACGGCGATGAATATGCGTGGATTCGTGACTTTCAGCGATTCAATGATGTGGCATCAGCCATGGCAACACATGAAAAATGGCGTGAGACCTATTTCAGCACGCCCTCTTCCAAATTTCATGAATCCTATTCTTTTTGGAGTGGCGACAACTGGCGAGATGGCGACCCTAAACGCAAAAACGTGCCATTCCCAACTTTTGCAGAATTGCGTGACGGTGGGCGACTTTGTCCCGATGGTCAGTGGCGTTATGTGGTGACGATTGAAGATGCACTAAAAGGCGGTGCAGACAAATTATTCAACATTGAAAAACTAAAACAACGCTATAGCAAATATGCCTTCAATCAACTTTATATGTGTATTTGGATTGATGATGCGGATTCAATTTTCAATGTGAAACAACTTTTAAAATGTGGTGTAGATATTGCGAAATGGAAAGATTTTAACCCAAAAGCGGATCGCCCTTTTGGCGATCGTGAAGTCTGGGGCGGATTTGACCCTGCACACAGTGGCGATGGGGCAAGTTTTGTGATTATTGCTCCACCTGCGTTACCAGGCGAAAAATATCGCATGCTTGCACGTTATCAATGGCATGGGCTTTCCTATGTCTATCAAGCCAATCAAATTCGCGCCCTTTATGAAAAATACAATATGACCTACATAGGCATAGATGCCACGGGCGTGGGCTATGGGGTTTATGAATTAGTGAAAGAATTTGCCCGACGTGCTGCCACGGCGATTATTTACAACCCCGAAAGCAAGACGGGTATGGTGCTGAAAGTGCATGATTTGGTTGAACATGGTCAAATTGAGTGGAGCGAAAGCGAATTAGATATTGTACCGAGCTTTTTAATGATTAAGCACCAATCAACCAAAAGTGGCAATACGATGACATTTACGGCAGAACGCACCGTCAAAACGCAACACGCTGATGTATTCTTTGCCATTTGTAACGCCATTAATAAAAAATCCTTAAGTGATAAACCTCGCAAACGTCGCAGATGGAGCGTACTAAATGAAAACTAATGTAAAAACAGACAATAAAAAAGGGATTGTTATTGCCCCAATTAATGACCGCACTTTTTCATTAAATGAAATCAGTGCCTCGCCTGCACTAGATTATGTCGGCATAGGCTTTGATGAAAATTACAACTGCTATTTACCGCCAGTAAATCGTCACGCACTCGCAAAATTGCCTCATCAAAATGCACAACACGGTGGCATCTTACATAGCCGTGCGAATATGGTAAGTGCAACCTATGAAGGTGGTAAAGCCTTGTCTAAAATGGAAATGCGAGCACTATGTTTAAATTTAATTCAGTTTGGGGATGTTGGGCTTTTAAAAGTGCGTAATGGGTTTGGGCAAGTAGTACGTTTAGTTCCACTTTCCAGCCTTTATTTGCGCGTACGCAAAGATGGCGGCTATTCCTATTTGATGAAAAAATCGCTTTATGATACCGCACAAGAAATCTATCGCTATGATGCGAAAGATATTATCTTCATTAAACTTTACGACCCTATGCAACAAGTTTACGGATCGCCCGATTATGTAGGCGGTATTCAATCGGCATTGCTAAATTCTGATGCGACAGTATTTCGCCGTCGCTATTTTAGTAATGGGGCACATATGGGCTTTATTTTGTACTCAACAGATCCCGATTTAACCGAAGAAATGGAAGAAGAAATTGCAAAAAAAATCAGTGAATCTAAAGGCGTGGGAAATTTCCGCTCTATGTTTGTGAATATTGCGAACGGTCATCCTGACGGGTTAAAAGTGATTCCGATTGGCGATACTGGAACAAAAGATGAATTTGCCAACATTAAAAATATTTCGGCTCAAGATGTTTTAACCGCACACCGTTTTCCTGCAGGTTTAAGTGGGATTATTCCGACAAATACAGGCGGACTTGGCGATCCGTTGAAATATCGTGAAGTGTATCACTATGATGAAGTGATGCCATTACAAGAGATTATTGCAGAAACAATAAATCAAGATCCAGAAATCAAAAACTTATTAAAAATCAAGTTCCGCGAACAAAATTTCGCAAAATAAATCTTTGTTTTTAGCCTGTACAAAAAGCCATTCATTGATATAATTATTTGCAGTTATTTTTTGTAATGGCTTTGGGGAAAATGGCAAGAACAACAGATATTTACTGCACTGTTTGCAATTCAAAATCAGTTATCGAAAGATCTGAACGAATACACAGTGAATTTACAAGATATTATTGTGCGTGCAAAAACCCCCTGTGCGGTCACAGATTTGTCATGAATATGGAATTTGGTCACACAACACGAAGTAGCAAATTAACCAAAGATAAATTACTTGAACTAGTTTTAGGAAAACTTTCAGAAAAAGAAAAAACTAATTTAAGGAAGATATTAGATGAATAAAAAGCCGCTAGAAATAGCGGCTTTTATTATGCAGAAAGTAATCTATTTGTTGCTAGTTGAGACAAAAAGTTACTTCTATTCTTATATTCTGGATGAGTGGCAATAAACTGATCAATGCGGTGCAGTAATAACGCTGGAACCGTAATATTAATTTTTTCCGCCTTACCCATTAAATGAGTTAAATCTACATCAACAACAGTGACAATAAAATCTTTATATTCGGGCTGATTAATATATTGTTCTATTGGGTTAGATTTAGGCAATTCTTCATCATCTTCTAACATCCCTTCAATGTGAAAAGAGATTGCTTCTTTTACGTTTAACATTGCTTCTGATAAGGTATCCCCAGCAGAAAAACAGCCTGGCACATCTGGCACAGATACCACATAACCATCATTTACTTTTTCGATACAAATTGGGTATAACATTTTTTCTCCTATTCTTATAAGGGGGCTTTACAGCCCCGCTTGTTTTTTAATGCTTTTTTCTAAATGCCCCAAGTCTTTCCTTGGGTGGGGAATCGTGACCGTTCCCTTTTTTGTAGGATGTTTGTATTGATGATGACTACCTTTAACTCTATCTAAATACCAACCGTCCTCTTCTATCATTTTTATTGCTGTTTTGCTATCCACTGTTTCTCCCTCTTGCCTTTCAATGGTGGTTATTATACCCACTTAAAAAAATAAAACAACTATTTTATAGGCATAATAACTACTTTTTTTTAAAAAATTATTGCAACATCCCTTTTTCTTTCATTTCATGCAACGACACATAAGACGATTTCAAACTGCCGTAAGGTGCTTTTGGCTCAAATAGCACCAGCATTTGCGGTTTGTTGTTTTGGTCTGTTTCCTCGCCTGTTTCGTTATTGATGAAAGGAATACGAGAATTGGTGATATACACGATTTCTTTTGCATTACGCACACACATATCGAACCATTTTGTCGAACCATCTACATTAAGTAACATTACCACCGTTTTGTTATGTAACACACTTTGCGAAATAGCACGTAAGACAAAGGGCAACGGGTTACTATAAGGCGGATTCATCCAACAGTAACGCCCTTGCCAATCTGCTGTTAGCGTGTTTTGTTCTGGGGTGATAAAGTTTTTCACTTTAGTGTTATGTTCCATGGCACACGCATCTAAATCAAATTTGATGTTGAAATATTGTTCTGCATAATGGAAAACCCACCAAGGTGTAGCCCATAAGTCTTTATCTGATTTTTTGGTATTTGATTTCATACTATTTCCGAATTTAAATAATTGATGAATCTCTCCCCGATCCACTTGATCACAGGCACAGCCATCGAATTGCCGATTGCTTTATAGCGCGGACTATCAGGGCAATCATTCGCAAGTTTGTTACGATATGGGATTTGCGTATAACCTGGCGGAAAGCCTTGTAGTTTTTCGCACTCTGATGGTGTAAGTTTGCGGACTGTTAAGCCATTAAAAACACCGTGAATATCTGTAGTTGTTAATGTGCAACTTACTCCGCTGTCATCAAATCCATTGCCATTTCCGCCGTTATGCGGTTGTCTGCCGATAGTGTTACCAGCAAGAGCAATGCAAGGGATATTATTACCGCCAGTCCCCATGCGCGCCGTTAGTGTCGGCGTAGTATCATCATCTTGTATGCGTACTACGTCGGAGCGGTGAGCAATATCAAATAAGATATTTTCTCGCCCGCCGTTACGACCTAAGCAATGCGCGGTGGTGTATGATATTATCGGATCTTGCGTGCCGTGTACTACAAGAGTTTCCGACCCGCCACCAAGCGCACCACCACTAGCAGTTACTACCCCCCACTGCGGATCGGATATACGTTCCAAAGCTACTTTCAGTGTAGGCGGTAATGTTTTTTTCCGCGCTTTCGCCCGTCTCAATATCCCCGCACAAGCTTTTGCGCTCAATGAGTATCTGGGCGACACTTCGCGGTCTAGCACTTGCCACAACAAACACCCGACGGCGTCGTTGGGCAACTCCGAAGTATTGAGCATCGAGGATTCGCCACGCGATAGTGCGGGCTGAATGCACATAACCAGAGTTTGCCCATCTTGCCCCTGCCGGTTGTAATGGCTCACGTTCTTGAGCCAATCCAGCCAGAAAGTGTCCGAATGCGTTGTCCTTGGTGGATAGAACACCTGGTACGTTTTCCCACAGCAGAATGCACGGCGGTTTGTTATCTTGTAATCTAACATAATCAATAGCCTCTAATATGTGTATCAAAGTTAAAGTGAGATTTCCTCGTTCATCATCTAGTGAGTTCCGCAACCCAGCGACAGAAAATGCTTGACAAGGAGTACCTCCAACAAGCACATCTGGAGCAGGAATTTCTCTGTTTATAATTTTTTGAGGTAGGTCTGTCATATCCCCAAGATTTGGGATGTTGGGATAATGATAAGTAAGCACGGAACAAGGAAAAGGTTCAATTTCACTAAACCAAAGTGGCTTACCTAAGCCTTTCCATGCCACACTTACTGCCTCAATCCCTGAACAGATTGAACCGTAGGTAAATATATTTTTTTTCATATAACCCCTAAAAACACCCTAACGCTGATCACACTACCTATAACCCCTGAAGCAATCGCAAGCAGGATTAATTCAAGATGATTTGGCATATTCTGTTTTTCAAGCCGTGCTATTTCTTTTGAAAAATATCGATAAATAAGTCGATGACTTTCCTCTTGTGTTTTTACCCAACTTGCGGTTTGTTGCGATTGCACAGCAAGATCCCAGACTTGCGCTTGTAAATTTTTCAGATCAATTTGACCGCACTTTTTTACACGTTTTGCCGCTAAGATTCGGCTGATTTGTTTCTGTTTTCTTTTATTCATTGCGTTTTCTCCTATTGAATACGTTGTTTTTTATGAAAATCTTTGAGTTTTTGAAGGTTTCTTGGCACAGGGGAAAGGGACGTCATCATATTTTGATTCCGTTTCACTAACTGCACATCGTTTTCGGTGAGCTCTAAGGCTGTATATTTATCTATGGTTAGCCGTTTGTACTTGAATAAATAGTCTAATTTTTGTGTGCTAAGTGGTGTGCAGATCGGTTGTGTCAGTAATTTGATCTTTTGCTCAAGATTTGAGCGGTTACAGTTACTGACACAAGTCCAAGGCGCACTGCGTGCGCTATTGTTAGCGGTTGAGCTACGCTCAACCATAGATTCTGTGCGTTGTGCAAAATCTTGTGGGCGTTTTTTAATTTGCCATTTTTTGGTGCGTGAAATGACTTGTTTTAGGCTGAATCTATTCGCTAAACCAATAATGGCTTTGCGTTGTTCGCCATATTTATTAGCAGGTTTAGTTTCATAATCGAGCTTGATAGGTTGATCAGCACGTTTAGCAAGCGCACCACCTTGAATTTCCATATATGCCGCATAGTCATTCGCGATGCCTGCGGCTGCTTGGGCTTTATTGATAATTTCATCATCGGCTTGACCGCTGATTAATCGGCGCAATTCACGCCAAACACAAATGGATGCACCGCCGTAGAATTGGAACTGACGAATGCCCCAACGGCTCGCCCATGCACGAACACGCAAGGCATTGTCGTGTAGGCTTAGTGTCGGGTCTTCATCTGACACTTCGCCAGCAAGGGCAAAACCGTCAATATTTTTCGCAATGTATTTGGCAATGTACGCCGTTGCGCTGCCTTTTGTTTTGTCGCATTTTTCCACTTTGCAGCGGTGTTCTGCTGCGCCTTTTTCATTGCCGTCTAATTCTAGGGCTTTTTGTTTAAATAAGCGGATGACTTCTTCTTTATGTTCTGCTGGCACATAAGCTAGCGCATGCCAGTGTGGCGTGCCGTCTTTGTGCGGCTCTGCCACTCGCATACCGTAAAATTTAATATTACGTTTCGACAATAACGCACGGAACTGTTGCCACACTTTGTTTAGATAATTTTGTGTCTCGCGTGGATTCACCCCCAACCATTTCTTATTGCCGTTTCCTGCGTGGAATGATGATGGCGCAGTGAGGGTTAAAAATAAGGCTTCATTGTTGTTTTCTTCTGCCCACTCTTCCAAACCACGCAAGCGCACCATCATTTCATTTCTGCGTAATGCTGGGTTAGAAGATGATTTCAAGAACATGTCGAAAAGCTCGACCTGTTCTTCTGGGTTGTCGATGTTCTCAATAATCATCGCACGCAAGTAATCGTGATTCTTGCGTTGTTGCAGTTGCCATTCTTGGAAACTTTGATTAGAGATATAACTGGCGGCATTGGCGCGCACCTCGCCACAGGCAATAGCGATATGCTCGACCATACGTTTTTGTATGTCTCGCATTTGCTTAAACCACCATTTTTCGCACGTCAAGCGAATTAAAGTGCTATCAATATGTTCGGCTTTGATGCGTTTGTCATTTTCTATTTTTTCCCAGTGAGGGATTTTGAAACCTGCAGAAAAGGCGATTTCGCCACACCATTTATAGAGCTGATAGAAATAGCCTTGAATGTCGCCCTCGTTGTCTTTTTCGATGCCATTTTTTAAAAAGTGGGAGCAATCACATTGAAATCGAATAAATGCCGTTGCCATTTCATACGCCATTTTTTTCAATTTGCTTTCGGTGATTAAATAGAAAGGTAATTGTTTTTGCTTTTGTTGGGTGCCTAACAGTCGAAAATGAAAACCGCTGTAATGTAATTCGTTGTAGTGTTTGGCAAGTTCTTCACGGGTTGGTACGGTGGAGAACTGCACGGCTTGTTGCATTTCATCTTTGACAGATAACAACCATTGTGGGGTGTTGATGAACGCTTGCAAAAAATCTACGTTCACGTTGTATTGTGAAAAGACTTTTTGTAAACGCACATCTAAGATATCGCGTAAATAATCGTTCGCGTGGCGGCGTTGTTTATTGCCGAGTAAAAAAGCAATGGATCCATCGTCTTTTACAGAGCGATAGGCTTTAAGATAAAGTTTACGGAAATATTCACGCTGACGTTGGCGTGGGAGGTTTTCAAGTTTTTGTTCGATAAACTCAAAATCAACAGGGTTTGTGGCGAATAATTCTAGCTGTAGTGGCGTATAGCAGCTTTCATCAAAAGGCAGTAAAGTGCGGTCAAATTTATGCCCATTTTCTGCGGCTTGATAACGTTCACAGGCAACCACCGCCATGTGTGCATTTTTGGCAGTGAGGTTGTTGTTGCGTTGTTGTTCCCACATTGATTGCATAGCTAATCTTCCCACATCCCAGCAATCGACCCTAATGCGCTTAAACGATCACATTTGCCGTCTTTTGCCCAACGGCATTCTTCAAATCGTTGATGTTCTTGATTGTCGTAAAATGAACTGATCGAATAGGCATATCCGCCAATCAGTGGGTATGGTTCATTAATAGCAAGCAAGCTCACATCCGCAAAAATATAAGCTTTAAAACCGTTGTTAAGACGGACTGGCGCACCTTGTAATGCTTGCTCTAGATTAAATTTAGTCATAAATATTTATTTTGTATGAATTAAATTAATAGATATGGGTAAAAAAGGGTTTATGCCTGTGCATAAGTGGCTTGAATTTCGGCAATGCGTGTTACTTCGCTGTGAATGGCGTGTAGCACGTTGCGCATATCTTCAAGAGTTTCTACTTTCTCATTCATCAATTCACAGTAAATCAGCTTGTCCAACAAGGAAGGTAAATCCTTACATACTGCGCCGCCTTTGCGCTGATAAGTGCCGTTTTCATTGAGTTCAATTTTGTACAGGATATAAACGTGGTTTTCGTTTAACTTAAGGGCATAACGTTCAGATAAATCAATAATGTGTTCTTGCATAAGAGTTTTCCTTAATGGGCAAATTTGGTGTAGTTGATCCAGTTGTCTCCAGCCGTAATATATTTGCTGAAATAATAATTTGCGGCTTCTTCATCGCCTTGGCGTTTTGCGTTGAGCCATTTTGCGTATAAATGACAGGCTTCTTTGTGCCAGCGATCAGCATATTTTTTGATAATGGTTCGGTTTTTCGTTGCCATTATTTCCCCCTTGTGTGTGGGTCGATATTGTAAAAATCACGACGGGTTAAAGCGCGCGGAAAAGGCGTGCGAAGTGCTGACATGGCGTGAAATGCTTTGGTTAATTTATCAATGCCTTTTTCGTTGTAATGCCATAACTTATCGCCAGTCAGATCGGGCGAGATGTAATCTTCAAAAGGTTCAATATCTGCTAACGCTTTTAACATGCCTTTTTGCTCATCGGAAAGATGATTAAAAGCGCGTTCAGTGGGATATTTACTCAAGCCCATTTCATGCAAGGCTTCTTCGCTATTTCTTGCTTTCGACATGGGCACACCGTTTAAACGATGCCATTTTTCTACCGCACTTTCGTTTTCAGACACATACATTGCCGCGCCCTCGCTTTTTTATTTAGCTGTTTTGTTGTATGCTTGCCCTAAATTGAATAAACGATTACTTAATTTAAGGATTTCAGAAGATGAACGATCAGATGCAAAAAACGCTTCAAGATATGCAAGCACAGCTTTATCAACTTCAGTTACAGCAGGGGCTTCAAGAACGCGTGATGGGTTGCCTTTTGCGTGGACTTGCACGTCACTCTGATGTGATTGATGATGTAGAGAATGAGCTTCACGCGCTGATTGCTTCAGTGAAGCAAACAAATCCCGAATTGCTTGATGTTCTGCTCCCGTATATTGGGAAGTTGTCTCATCGTTATTAGCTTGTTTGCGTGGGCAGTTTTCACGCCATTTCGCAAAAATCGCCGAAAGCTGCTGATGATCTTGAGTGGTATCTCGCTCGACTTCTGCCTGATACTGAAGAATAGCGAATCTTTCTTGAATTTCTTCGTTGGTTAAATTGTGTTTCTCGCAATATTCTTGAAAGAAAAACGTGAATGATGATTTAGTCATTGTCTTCCCCTTATAACTAAAATCTTTTTTGGAAACTAACCGCACTTTTGTGCGGTTTATATTTGAAATGCGTTTTTCGCATTGCGTACAGCAATCGCTACCAAATCAACTAAAACTAAACCTCTTTCAGTTTCTTCCCCTTCATCATTTTTCATCTTGATACACTTCAGAACACCTTGCTGTCTTAACCGATCAATTGTCCTTGTTGATACATCTAATTTTTTAGCGAACTCTTCTCTTGTCATGTAAGGCTGCTCCATATGTATATTTATACAAATTGCATTTTGCTTACTCATTGCTTAAACTCCCGTATTGGTAAATAATGGAATATATTTGACTGGGTCAATTGACCCTTTAAATATATCTTGGGTCGTTTGACCCTGTCAATATAAATTTTAAGGTCAATTTACTCAATGAAAGAATTTATCGGTGGCAAGGATGTTATTTCTCGCATCATGGAAGCGTATGGTTTTGCGAATAGAAGATTGTTAGCCGAACATCTTGGAATGCCTCACAGTACCTTTGGCACCTGGGCTAAACGCGGTTTTTTTCCTGCTGAATTAGTCATTCGCTGCGTGTCAGAAACGGGCGCAAGATTGGATTATGTGGCCTATGGAAATGAGCCGATTTTTGATAATTCAGACGATCTGAAATATTTTCATACAATAAAGCTAGAAAGCGGAAAATCTTTCATAGTAGAAAATAAACCCTTTCTTTTGCCTTACTTACCGAATTTAGACAGCCGTGAAAGTTATGACAAAGTGTTTCGTATTGATGAAGACAATCACACCTACTTTGCGACTAGCGATTACGGCAATTTAGTGGATGGCGAATACTTCGTCATCGTCGAAAACTCCCATCTTATCCGTTATATCACTGTGTTACCTGCAGGGAAAATCCGTGTAGACGGCGGCAAATTCAGTTTTGAATGTGAATTGAGTGATATTGATGTGGTGGGGAAGGTGATTTTGAAGATGGAGAAGATGTGATGAAAAAAATATTTAAACGTGCTTTTCTAATATGGATAATTCTAAACTGCGTTTCATTTTTTATCATTTCCAAATTTATTGTATTGGAAGGAACAAATATTGGTAGCTGGATTTTACTTACTAATATTATTGTGACTATTTTTATAATGAAAAAATACCACCCTAAATTAGAAAGTTACAAAGCAAATTTAATATCAAATAACCGACAAACAAAATCAAATTATAATGATGAATTTTTTACTTTATGGGAATCTAAAAAACCTATAGAAATCACATTTAAAGCAGATCACGAACCTAGAACAATTTCTCATAATGTCATTAGATATGCAATATCGCCTAAAGGCTACCATAAGATATTTTATATTAATAAAGAAAGACAAATAATAAAGGTTGATGAAGATGATATTGAAACAAAATTTCTTTATAAAGGGAAATATTACTCTCTATTTATTGAAATATTAGAAAAAATTATAAGTGAAGAAGAGCTATATTTGCTCAGAGAGAAAGAAGAACGATTCTTTGAGGAACTTTCAGAAAAAATGGAACAAGAACGTTTAAAAGCTGAAAAAGAATATCAAGCTCGAGAAGATTCAAAACGTATAATTTATCCATTCCCACCAAAAGAATTAAAATTCTCAATTTATGGCGATTATTTTGATAGTGATTTACCGCCAAACCATTTAAGAATTACATTACTTTGTGATGGGCTTTATGGCTACCCTGATACTAAAGAGGTTTTAGCATTAACTGGTATTTATGTACAAACAGGTGCGCGTGTAAATATCAGAATTAATGCGATTGTTACAATGATTGGCTTTGATGATAAAAAATATAGCCGAGAGGAATTTTTAGCTTTAGCCAAAACTTTTAATCAATAATGGCAGTTCGTAAAGACACTAAAAACGGAAAATGGCTTGCGGAAGTTTATGTAAACGGTAAGCGTTCACGCAAATGGTTTTTAACCAAAGGCGATGCGCTACGTTTTTATAATCAAGCCAAAGAACAAACGACAAGTGCGGTTGATTCTGTACAAGTTTTAGAATCAAGCGATTTGCCTGCGTTAAGTTTTTATGTGCAGGAATGGTTTGATTTGCACGGTAAAACATTGTCAGATGGTGAGGCTCGTTTAGCCAAACTAAAGAACTTGTGTGCGAACTTAGGCGATCTACCTGCCAATGAATTTAACGCTGAAATCTTTGCCGACTACCGCAAACGCCGCCTTGATGGGGAATTTTCCACGAACAAAAACAAGCCCCCGAAAGAATCCACGGTAAACCGTGAACATGCTTACTTGCGGGCCGTTTTTAATGAACTGAAATCATTGCGAAAGTGGACAGCTGAAAATCCCCTTGATGGTGTGCGCTTATTTAAAGAACGAGAAACAGAATTAGCGTTTTTATATGAGCGGGATATTTACCGTTTATTAGTTGAGTGCGATAACTCTCGAAATCCTGATTTAGGCCTAATTGTGCGAATTTGCCTAGCAACTGGTGCACGTTGGAGTGAAGCTGAAACGCTCACCCAATCACAAGTTATGCCATATAAAATCACCTTTACAAATACAAAATCAAAGAAAAACCGCACTGTGCCGATCAGTAAAGAATTGTTCGATATGCTACCGAAAAAGCGTGGCAGATTATTTAATGATGCTTACGAATCCTTTGAAAATGCCGTTTTGCGTGCTGAAATTGAGTTACCCAAAGGGCAACTAACCCACGTTTTGCGCCATACGTTCGCCAGCCATTTTATGATGAACGGTGGGAATATTTTAGTGTTGAAAGAAATTCTCGGTCATTCAACTATCGAAATGACGATGCGTTACGCTCACTTCGCCCCTTCGCATTTAGAAAGTGCGGTCAAATTCAATCCACTTTCTAATCCTGCACAGTAAAAAGGGATTGTTTTTCAAAAAATCCCTTGTTCTTTTTCCTCTTTTTTACTGGCGATTGGCTGGCGGTTTTGTCTTATATTTACCTTTATATACCCTTATTTGCACGAGCAAGCAATTAATGTTGCTATAAGTTATTGTTTATACTGGTTTAGCTATGGTATTTAAAATCCCTCGCCTTTCGAGGCGTGCCAGTTCAAGTCTGGCTTCGGGCACCATTTAAACACCAATCAAAAGATTTTAAAATTTACTTTAAAATCATCTAATTGGGTCGTTAGCTCAGTCGGTAGAGCAGCGGACTTTTAATCCGTTGGTCGAAGGTTCGAATCCTTCACGACCCACCACTTAAAAATAAAGTAAGCACCGAAAGGTGTTTTTTTATTGCCTAAATCTGATACTACTTTTTAAATTACTTGCTTATTGAAAAATAGCTATTCTCTCCATCCAATCTAAAATAATTAATATATTTTATCGCTACGTTATATTTTCTAAAATAAAATAGCACCTGAAAATTAGATGCTATCCAAAACACAATAAAAATTTACCACACTTTATGACTTCAATAAGTAAGCCCGTAGTTGTGCAAAATCATTATCCATTTCATCAGAAAGCAATGGTAGCTGATTATGTTTATCCAGTGTTTCAGGTAATGGAAGCTGAATACCAAGAATACGTTCTACGGATGCTTTAAATTTCGCAGGATGTGCAGTGCACAAGAAAATACCTACTTCATCTGCTTTAAGTTGATCTTTCAACACCTGATAAGCTATCGCACCGTGAGGCTCACATAAATAACCTTTCGACTGCATCGCTTTTAAGGTATCTTCTGTTTCGCTATCACTTAGCATCCCCGAACCTAAATCAGTTAAATCCCAACCATTTCGTTTAAACAATTCCTCCACTCTCGGCCAATTATTTGGGCGACTTACATCCATTGCATTAGAAAGGGTTGCAACTGTCGTTTTAGGATCCCAATTACCCGATTTCAAATAACGTGGCACAGTATCATTTGCGTTTGTTGAGGCAACAAAGCGTTTTATCGGCAAGCCTAAGGTTTTTGCAATTAATCCCGCCGTTAAGTTACCAAAATTACCGCTTGGCACAGAAACCACGACATTATCACGTTTTTCTTTTGGCAATTGTGCGACAGCCTCAAAGTAATAACAAACTTGAGCTAATAAACGGCTGATATTAATAGAATTTGCAGAGTTAAGCCCGATAGCTTGGCGCAATTCAACATCATCAAAGGCTTGCTTAACCAAAGCCTGACACGCATCGAAATCAGCGTTAATCGCAACAGTACGAATATTCCCACCTAAAGTACAGAATAGCTTTTCTTGTAATGGGCTGATTTTGCCTTTTGGATAAAGGATAACTACATTAATATTTTCTAATCCATAAAACGCATGTGCTACAGCGGCTCCAGTATCGCCTGAGGTTGCCGTTAAAATAGTAATTTTGCCATCACCACGTACCGCAGCAAGTGCCTGTGCCATAAAACGACCACCAAAGTCTTTAAATGCCAATGTGGGACCATGAAATAATTCAAGTGCATAAATATTATCTTCCACTTTTTCTAACGGTGCAGGAAAAGTGAATGCATTTTTCACCATCGCATCTAACGTTGCTTGTGGTAACTCGCCATCAATTAATGCACCTAGAATTTTTTGACTACGCTCAACAAGAGGCAATTCAAGTAATTCATTAATGTTATTAAGTTTAGGAATAACTTCTGGAAAGAATAAACCTTGATCCCGCCCAAGACCTTGACGAACAGCCTGAGAAAAAGTGACTTGTTCTTCTGGGTGTTTGATATTGTATAAATTCATATTTAATCCGTTTTTAATCTGATTTCATCTATTTAAATTAACTTATTTAATTTCTCTTGTGCCTTCGTTATCAACTTTACATACATGCACAAAACCTTCATTATTTTGTAAATAATGGCTTTCTAAATAACTTGAAAGTTTAATTGCAGTTTGTAAATCAGGGGCAATAGAGAAAATAGTTGGCCCTGAGCCTGAAATACCTGTGGCAAGTGCGCCTAAGTCTCGAGTAGCTTGTTTTACTTCAGCAAAATTAGGTAACAGAGATTCACGATAAGGCTCGGCAATGACATCTTTCATCATAATCGCGGCAAGATTTTCCTGATGGGTATGGCAAGCATGCACAAAGCCACCTAAATGACGACCATGGGCAATCACGTTTTGTCGAGTATAGCTTTTCGGTAAAATTGCACGAGCTTCAGCAGTAGAAACTTCAATTCCCGGATAGGCTAACACCCAATACCAATTATCAAAAAATGGCAATTTTTGACAAATATTGCCGAGCGATTGCACCATAAATTGCACACCGCCAAGATAGCAAGGTGCGACGTTATCATAATGGATTGAACCAGAAATACGACCTTCCAATTCTCCCATCATTTCAAGCAATTCCATTTTCGAAAAAGGTTCATTATGAAACTGATTTAATGCCACTAATGCAGCAACAATAGAACAAGCACTAGAGCCTAAACCAGAGCCAATAGGCATATTTTTTTCGAGCGTTAAACGTAAAGGTTTAACATTTGCTCCGCGTAATTTTAATTGCTCGCGAAATAGCACATAAGCTTGGTAAACAATATTTTTTTGTGGTTCTTTCGGTAATTTACGAACAAAATAGCCCGCACTTTCTAACTCAAAACCAGTTGAAATAGATTCTATTTGAACCACATCGCCTAACAAAGAACCATCAATAGGAGAAATCGCAGCACCTAAAGTATCGAAACCTACGCTAATATTCGCGCTAGATGCAGGGGCGTAAATTCTTAACATTGGGAATCCTTATTAATGTTGTAATGTTCTTAAAATATCTGCAAAGATACCTGCCGCAGTAACTGCATTACCTGCACCATAACCACGTAATAAAAGAGGGATCGGCTGATAATAGCGAGTATAAAATGCCAAGGCATTTTCACCATCTTTCACTTTATAAAGTGGATTATTCAGATCTACCGCAACGATGGATACTTTGCATTTTCCTTCACTAATTTTTCCAACATAACGCAATACTTTGCCTTCTGCTTTAGCTGTAGCAACGCGAGTTTTAAACTCCTCGTCAAGCTGTGGCAACATTGCCATAAACTCATCTGCAGATTTTCCATCGGAGAAGCCTTTTGGCAATACACCTTCAACTTCAACATCTGAAAGTTCAAGTTCAATTCCCGCTTCACGAGCAAGAATTAATAATTTGCGCGCTACATCTTGTCCAGAAAGATCATCTCGAGGATCTGGCTCAGTAAAGCCTTTTTCACGCGCAAGTGCGGTTACTTCTGAAAGAGAAAGTCCTTCTTCCAACTTACCAAAAATAAAGGAAAGCGAGCCAGATAAAATCCCTTCAAAATATTCAAGCTCATCACCTGCTGCAAGTAAGTTTTGGAGATTTTCAATAACTGGCAAGCCCGCACCTACATTGGTTTCATATAAAAATTTATGCTGGCTTGCTTGGGCATTTTGGCGTAACTCATTGTAATAAACTAATTCTCGTGTATTCGCTTTTTTGTTTGGCGTAACCACATGGAAACCTTCTTTTAACGCACGAGCATAAAGCCCTGCTACAGATTCGGCTGAAGTACAATCTACAAATACTGGATTCACCACATGATGTAATTTAATGAAAGAAAGCAATACATCAAAATCTGATGGCTGAGTCGCATTTTCTAAATCGTTTTTCCAATCCTCTAAATTTAATCCATTTTCATCAAGCAACATACGGTTGGAATTCGCAATAGCACAAACTCGAATTTCAACATTCTTCTTTGCTAGATACTCCTTTTGACGCTTTACCTGCTCAATTAATTCTCCGCCTACTCCACCAACGCCCACTAAAAACATATCCACGACTTTTTTATTATTGAAAAGTGCCTGATGGGTAGCCTTCACCGCTTCAATGGCTTTATTTTGCGGCACAACCGCAGAAATTGAACGTTCGCTAGATCCTTGTGCAATTGCCACAATACTAATGTTTGCCTGCGCTAATGCCGAGAAGAAACGAGCAGCAATGCCTTTCGCTTGCTTCATTCCATCGCCCACAACAGAAATAATGGATAAATCTTTAATCACTTCAATTGGTTCTAATTGATGTTCATTTAATTCATTAGCAAACTCCGTTTCTAGTACGGTTTTCGCTACTTCTGCAGATTTCACAGGCACACAGAAACTAATACTATATTCAGACGAAGACTGAGTAATTAAAATAACTGAAATGCCTGCGCCTGACATGGCTGAAAATATGCGAGATGCCATGCCTACCATACCTTGCATACCAGGGCCTGACACATTAAACATCGCCAAATTGTCTAAGTTAGTGATACCTTTAACTTGCAAACTTTCTGATTTCACATTGCCATCAATAATCGAACCTGGCGCAGAAGGATTTCCTGTATTTTTAATGACACAAGGAATATTTTGTGGCAACAATGGCCCAATCGTACGAGGATGAATCACTTTCGCGCCGAAATAAGAGAGTTCCATCGCTTCACGATAAGAAAGCGTTGGTAATAAACGTGCATCAGGCACTAAACGCGGATCGCAAGTATAAACGCCGTCCACATCGGTCCAAATTTCGCATACACTTGCGCCTAAACAAGCGGCTAAACAGGCGGCAGAATAGTCTGAGCCATTACGACCGAGCAATACCAACTCGCCTTTTTCATTACCCGCAGTAAAACCTGCCATCAGCACCACTTTATCTTTTGCGATATTTGCTGCATCAACACGTTTTGTTGATTCTTCAATTTCAACAGAAGATTCAAGATAACCGCCTTTTGCCAATAATTGTTTGACAGGATCCACAATATGTACGCTATAGCCACGAGCTTCAAACCAAGCTTTCATCATTGCAATAGAAAGTTTTTCCCCACGGCAATCAATGGTCGCTTTAACTGCATCTTCTACTTTTCCCGCTTGACGAATTTCTTCTAATAATCCTTTGATTTGAGCAAATTCAGCATCAATAAGTGCCTTGGTGCCATTTAAGTCGAATTGATTATTTTCGGCATGTAAGCCATTGATGATGTTATAGAAAATTTCGATTGCTTCGTTGAAATGCGTATCGGTTGATTGATTTAATGCAGCTTTTTCAGAAAGGGCGACGAGATGGTTGGTTATTTTGGCTGGTGCAGATAAAACACCTGCAGCCTGCTCTTCTAAATGAGCTTTCTCGATCAATTTCGCCGCTTGGGAAAAACGTTCCGGATTTGCAAGCGAAGTGCCGCCAAATTTAAGTACGCGCATAATTGGTTCTCCTAGATATTGTGTTTTTAAATTTATAAAAAAACCCGCTATTCAGTTGAATCGCGGGTTTTCTGTATCTTGTTTTTGCTGCACTAACCCGCACCATTAATCATAATAATGGTCATCATAATGGCGGTAATCGTGCTAATGATTACGGATAAAGTGCGGTTATTTTTCATTGTGTTTTATCTTGAAAAATGAATGCGTAAAGAAATACCGAAATTTCCCGAGCTTGTCAAACAGAAAGTGACAAATTTTTCAGAAATTTTCTTAGTCAATAAATTTCGTGTAAACTAACCGCACTTTTTTATAAAGGAAAACCTATGAATATCCAGCATAATCTCAACCTAATTCAGCAAAAAATTGAAACGGCTTGTAAAGAAAAAAATCGCAATCAAAATACCGTAAAATTACTTGCCGTATCTAAGACCAAACCTATTTCTGCTATTCTTTCGGCTTATCAAGCGGGACAAACGGCTTTTGGGGAAAATTACGTGCAAGAGGGGGTAGAAAAGATCCAATATTTTGAGTCTCAAAATATAAACCTTGAATGGCATTTTATCGGCCCATTACAATCAAATAAAACCCGTCTCGTTGCAGAACATTTTGATTGGATGCAAACGCTTGATCGAGCAAAAATTGCAGATCGTTTAAATGAACAACGACCGACCAACAAGGCTCCATTGAATGTATTAATTCAGATTAATATCAGCGATGAAGAAAGTAAATCAGGTATTCAACCTGAGGAAATGCTAACACTAGCAAAACACATCGAAAATTTACCGCACTTATGCCTACGTGGCTTAATGGCAATACCCGCACCAACCGATAAAATTGCTGAACAAGAAGCCGTGTTCAGAAAAATGTCAGACCTATTTGAACAACTTAAACAAGCCTTACCCAATCAACAAATTGATACACTTTCTATGGGAATGACGGATGATATGCCGAGCGCAATAAAATGCGGTTCTACAATGGTACGCATTGGCACTGCGATTTTTGGTGCGAGAAATTATTCAACATCACAAAATAAATAATCATGGAATAAGGCTCGAATTTAAAACAAGCCTTATTTCTTAATGAAATTTAAATGCCAGTACTCTCGCCACATTTTGAGCGGTAGAAATTAAATTTTGTTCGCCTTGTTTGAGAATATCCGATAAATCGCCAAGTTGGTGAATAATAGGGAACACCGCATCAATACCCTGATCAAACACCACATCATAATCTTCACGCAAACACCCTGCGATGGCGATCACTGGCTTATTGAACTGTTTTGCCGTACGCGCCACACCAATTGGCGTTTTACCCATAATACTTTGTGCATCTATTCGCCCTTCACCCGTAATCACTACATCAGCATCTTTTACATAGTCAATTAAATGTAACCGGTCTAACACAATTTGTATGCCTGCTTTCAGTTGTACGCTTGGTAATAATAGCAAGCCACCACCCATACCACCAGCAGCACCTGCGCCAGCCTGATCACGAATTTGTTTACCGCAATCGCGTTCGGCAATTTCAGCAAAATGCGAAAGTGCAGCATCAAGTTGTTTCACCATTTCAGGCGTTGCGCCTTTTTGTGGTCCAAAAATGGCAGATGCACCACATTCACCACAGAGCGGATTATTCACATCGCACGCTACTTCAATGTGAACTTGTTGCAAACGTGGATCTAATTGTTGAACGTCAATCTTCACAATATTTGCTAGCTCTGCTCCACCAAAACCGATAGGCTTATCTTGCGAATCTAAACATTGCATCCCTAGTGCTTGCAACATTCCTACACCACCATCGTTGGTTGCGCTACCGCCAATGCCAAGAATGAAACTCTCTACGCCTAAATCTAATGCCAGTTTAATCAACTCCCCTGTGCCGTAACTGGTGGTAAGCAAGGGATTGCGTTTTTCAGGCGGAACAAGATGTAAACCAGAAGCTGCTGCCATTTCGATAATCGCAGTTTTTCCATCTCCCGATAAACCGAAGAAACTTTTCACTTTGTCACCCAAAGGCGCGGTGACTTCACATTCAATGAGCTTGCCTTGCGTGGCATCCACAAGGGATTGAACTGTACCTTCGCCCCCATCTGCCATTGGCAATTTTACATAGTCCGCATCGGGGAATACACGTTTGAAGCCTGTTTCAATGGCGGTAGCTACTTCAAGTGCGGTCAAACTTTCTTTAAAAGAATCAGGTGCAATCACAAATTTCATAACAACTCCTAGAATTTAAATACGCCAAAAATTAAGGTAGAAACGATGGTCATCATCAAACCGACCACACTTTCATAAGGAATAAGTTTTAAACGTTCTTTGATATCCATATTCACACTACCGCCTGTGGCATGGAAGAAAGAACCATGTGGCATATGATCAAATACGGTCGCCCCTGCATGAATCATTGCTGCACCAGCAAGACTGCTAACACCAAGTTCTAACAAGGTACTACTGAACACATTGGATGCCACCGCAGTACCTGCCGTGGTAGAAGCTGTCGCTAAAGACATCAACACCCCTGAAATTGGTGCAAGAATGTATGATGGCAAACCTGAATGTTCCAAACCTTGAATCAATACTTCTTTTAAACCAGAATTAGCAATGATGCCAGCAAGCGCGCCTGTACCAAGTAACATAATTGCCACGGGTGTCATTTTACTCAATCCATTGATAGCATAACTATTTATATTGCGAAGTTTGCCCATACAAAGCGCACCAATCAAACCACCTAACGGCAATGCAATTAATGGATCAACTTTAATATCAAACAATGGACGAAGTGCCAATAGCAAAATTGCCACTAAAGGTGCGACAAGTGCGGTCAGAAATGAAGGTAAATTTTGCGTTTCAAGCACGATTACCTCTTTGTCAGTCACTTTAGAACCTTTGTTGATTAAGCGTTTTGCTAAGAAGTAGGTGAGAATCAAACCAAATAGTGCGGGAATTATACCAGCCATCATCACGGAAGTGAGTGGCAAATGAAAAGTATCTGCTGCCGCAATGGCATTTGGGTTTGGCGACATAATATTACCAGCTTTACCACCGCCAATCATGGCGAGCAAAATTGCAGCTTTCGATAAATCGCTGCGACGCGATAACGCTAAAGCAATTGGTGAAACAGTAATCACTGCCACATCCACGAACACCCCCACCGCAGTTAAAATCATCGTCGCTAGTGCCAAGGCGAGTAAAGCTCGAGTTTCACCCAATTTATTAGTAATGGTTTCCGCGATGGAATTTGCTGCACCCGATTCAATCAGCACGCCTGCCAACACACCAGCAGCTAAGATACGCATAACCGCAGTAGTAATACCCTGTGCGCCACCGATCATTAGGCTCACTGTTTGCGATAAATCCGCACCACCAATTAAGCCTCCAACCAAAGCTCCCACCAACATACCATAAACTGGTGAGACTTTTTTCAAAATGAGGAAGATAGCAACGATTAACGCCACCAACGCACCTATTGCTGAGACTGTTGTCATTTTTTCTCTCCTATAAAAATTAAAACCAAGGAGATTATTTCTGTTTTATAGGGAAAATGCTTTATTAGAGCAAACAAAAATTGCGGTTAAAAATCATCAAACTTTGTAAAGTTATACAACCTCAATGTTCTAACAACGTTCCGAGATAGAGCGTTAATTTATCATCTATCTTATTGAAAAATAAGCCAGTTATTTGCTCTATTTTGTTCAATCGATAACGCAAAGTATTCGGGTGAACAAATAATTTTTCCGCAGTGAGATAAAGATCACAATTTGATAAAAAATATTGTTGAAGGGTTTTATAAAGTGTCGCATTTTCTTCTGAGAAAAGGGGTGAAATGATCTGCACCCCAAAACTAAACAAATAAGCTTACTCATTAAGGTGCAAATCAAAGTGCGGTTCATTTTTATATTATTTTTGGCTACATACAGCAATAAAATGTAATTTATGTTCAGGATCATTAAAGGTTTTGAACATTCTTTTAAATTGCTCACGATTTTCCGCTTTCATCGCATTACGGATGATTTTTAACGTACCGAAAATTCCTTCATCATAAATCATTCCTTTTGGTGAAAGTAAGGTCATCTCGCCAGAAAAAGTATCAACATTTCTAAAGCCACTTTCTTGGAATATGCCTTTCCATCCATCTTTCGTTAATGGCGTGACAGTCACGTTAATCGCTTTGCGCATATTTTCTAGAATAGTTTGATGATCATTCCCCACCAGCATAACATCGTGAGTAAGCAATAAACCATTGGGTTTTAACACTCGAAAATATTCTGCAATGGCTTTTTTCTTCGCTTCCACGGGTAACATTGTGAGCATCGCTTCATTGATGACAATATCAAAACTTTCATCCTCGAAAGGCAACTTCATCGCATTCGCACGCTGTACATGAATTTTTTCTTGCAAGCCATTTGCTTCAATATTTGCTTGTGCTTTTGCTAACGCATTTTCATCTAAATCAACACCTTCAATATGACAACCAAATTGCTTCGCCAATCCAATTGCAGTCGTCCCCATATTACAGGCAACCTCTAACACTTTTTTATCTTGGCTAAAATCGCCATTGGCAATTAACCAATCTGTCGCTTTTTTACCGCCTGGACGCAAACGCGTTTTACCCAAACGTGCAAGAAAATTATGCCCTACTTCATCTTTTGCCATTTTTATCTCCTAGTAATTAACTTGGTTTTTATATTATAGATAAAAATGATAACTATTAAAATGATAGATTAAATAAATTAAGGCGGAATAATTGTTCCGCCTTTTCCTATTATTTCTTCAATGCTTTTTTCAATTCAATTTATTCCTTTGAAGATAACAAAACTTACATACCGAAACGCTTTACTCAATATGCAAAAACATTGGTAGAAGGCACAAATCAGTATATTGGTGCTGGAAATATGTATAACGGCGGCGTAGAAGATTTGAATAAACTGCATCTTTATATGATGTCTCAAATGGAAAAATCAACAACTAAAGCTGAGTTGAAATCAGCATTACAAGGCTATTTAATTCAAAATGAATATCAAGATATAAATAACAATGATAAGTTGATTGATGAAACTTATGATTGCACTGAGTTATTTAATGAGCTTTGTGATGTATTAACAAGATTAGGCTATATCCAGCCTGTAAACCTATAATCTGTGTATGGTTCGTTTAATGTACCGTTTTGTTTTTCATCTAAATATCAATTTAAATTGAGAACTATTTGCATTTAAATAAAATTAGGCATAGAATAGCCACAATTCAGGCTTAACTGAATAATTTGCACTCAACATAAGGAGCTTTTCAATGCAATTTAAACATTTCAAACTTGCTACCCTTGCGGCAGCACTTGCTTTTTCTGCTAATAGTTTTGCTGATATTACCGTTTATAATGGTCAGCACAAAGAAGCCGCTACGGCTGTGGCAAAAGCCTTTGAACAGGAAACAGGCATTAAAGTTACGCTAAATAGCGGGAAAAGTGAGCAACTTGCAGGTCAATTAAAAGAAGAAGGCGATAAAACACCAGCCGATGTTTTCTATACTGAACAAACAGCGACTTTTGCCGATCTTTCTGAAGCAGGGCTTTTAGCACCAATTTCAGAACAAACCATTCAACAAACCGCACAAAAAGGCGTACCACTTGCACCGAAAAAAGACTGGATTGCATTAAGTGGCCGTTCTCGCGTAGTGGTTTACGATCACACTAAATTATCTGAAAAAGATATGGAAAAATCAGTGCTTGATTATGCAACACCAAAATGGAAAGGCAAAATCGGTTATGTATCAACTTCTGGCGCGTTCTTAGAGCAAGTTGTTGCGTTAAGCAAAATGAAAGGGGACAAAGTTGCGCTTAATTGGTTAAAAGGTTTAAAAGAGAACGGAAAACTTTACGCTAAAAATAGTGTGGCATTACAAGCGGTTGAAAATGGCGAAGTACCTGCTGCGTTAATCAATAACTATTATTGGTATAACCTAGCAAAAGAAAAAGGCGTGGAAAACCTAAAAAGCCGTCTTTATTTTGTTCGCCACCAAGATCCAGGTGCGTTAGTTAGCTATTCAGGTGCAGCAGTATTGAAAGCCTCTAAAAATCAAGCTGAAGCACAAAAATTTGTTGATTTCTTAGCGAGTAAAAAAGGTCAAGAGGCATTAGTGGCAGCGCGTGCAGAATATCCGTTACGTGCTGATGTGGTTTCGCCATTTAATCTTGAACCTTATGAAAAATTAGAAGCACCAGTGGTGTCCGCAACAACAGCTCAAGATAAAGAACATGCGATCAAATTAATTGAAGAAGCTGGATTGAAATAATCCAAATATTGCGTGCGTGTATTTGAAAAAATTCACGCACGCGTTTACAATTCTCTAACAAAATTAACCGCTTGCGTGCGTGAACTGAAAGGTTCACATTCCTAAAAGGATTTAACTTTGCCTCGCAGACCGCCATTCTGGCTCACTTTACTTATCATCTTAATCGGGCTTCCGTTATGTTTGCCGTTTCTGTATGTCATTTTGCGTGCGACAGAAGTGGGATTAATGCGAAGTGTTGAGCTATTGTTTCGCCCTCGAATGGCTGAATTATTAAGCAATACAATGCTTTTAATGGTTTGTGTAACTATCGGAGCTATTTCACTTGGCACGTTTTGTGCTTTTTTACTTGAACGTTATCGCTTTTTCGGTAAAACTTTTTTTGAAGTGGCGATGACGTTACCCCTTTGTATTCCCGCCTTTGTAAGTTGTTTTACTTGGATCAGCCTCACATTCCGCGTTGAGGGTTTTTGGGGAACAATTGGTATTATGACATTAAGTTCGTTTCCTTTGGCTTATTTGCCCGTTTCCGCTATATTAAAAAGACTTGATCGTTCTCTTGAAGAAGTAAGCCTTTCGCTTGGTAAAAGCCCTGTGTATACCTTTTGGTATGCTATTTTCCCGCAACTTAAACCCGCCATTGGTAGTAGTATCTTACTAATTGCTTTACATATGTTGGTCGAATTTGGTGCAGTGTCAATTTTAAATTATCAAACCTTTACCACTGCCATTTTCCAAGAATATGAAATGTCTTTTAACAACAGCACTGCTGCATTATTATCCGCCGTTTTAATGGCGATTTGTATACTTATTGTTTTTGGGGAAATTTTCTTTCGTGGAAAACAAACCCTTTACCACAGTGGAAAAGGTGTTACGCGTCCTTATCTCGTAAAAACACTTTCCTTTGGAAAACAATGTTTAACCTTTGGATTTTTCTCTAGCATATTCATTTTAAGCATTGGCGTGCCTGTGATTATGTTAATTTACTGGCTTATTGTGGGAACTTCACTCGAAAGTGCGGGCGATTTTTCAGAATTTTTATCGGCATTCAGCAATTCATTTATCATTTCAGGCTTAGGCGCATTGCTTACCGTAATGTGCGCCTTGCCATTAGTTTGGGCAGCTGTTCGTTACCGTAGTTATTTAACGATTTGGATCGACCGCTTGCCATATCTATTACACGCTGTGCCTGGCTTAGTCATTGCCTTATCATTAGTCTATTTTTCCATCCATTACGCTAACGACCTATATCAAACCTTTTTTGTGATTATCATTGCCTACTTTATGCTCTATTTGCCAATGGCACAAACTACATTAAGAGCGTCTTTAGAGCAACTTTCCGATCAAATTGAAAAAGTCGGGCAAAGTCTTGGGCGAAACTCTTTCTATATTTTTCGCACCTTGACGCTACCAGCCATATTACCAGGTGTGGCCGCCGCATTTGCTTTGGTTTTTTTGAATTTAATGAAAGAGCTTACCGCGACGCTTTTGCTCACATCAAATGATATTAAAACCTTATCCATTGCTGTGTGGGAACATACCAGCGATGCACAATATGCTGCCGCCACCCCTTATGCGTTAATGCTCGTTCTTTTTTCGGGTATTCCTGTATTTTTATTGAAAAAATATGCGTTTAAATAAAATGATAAATAATCCGTTATTAACCGTTAAAAATCTCAATAAATTTTTTAATGAACAACAAGTTCTGCACGATATTTCATTCAGCTTACAACGCGGAGAAATCCTCTTTTTACTTGGTGCTTCAGGCTGTGGCAAAACTACATTATTACGTGCCATTGCAGGTTTTGAACAACCCTCTAATGGCGAAATTTGGCTAAAAGAGCGGTTAATTTTTGGCGAGAATTTTAATCTTCCAACGCAACAACGTCATCTCGGTTATGTGGTGCAAGAGGGCGTACTTTTTCCTCACTTAAATGTCTATCGCAACATTGCTTACGGATTAGGCAACGGCAAAGGAAAAAATAGCGAAGAAAAAACGCGGATTGAACAAATAATGCAACTAACGGGTATTTTTGAACTGGTGGATCGCTTTCCACATCAACTTTCAGGCGGACAACAACAACGCGTAGCATTGGCGCGTGCTTTAGCCCCTAATCCAGAACTGATTTTATTAGACGAACCTTTCAGTGCCTTAGACGAGCATCTTCGCCAACAAATTCGCCAAGAGATGCTCCAAGCACTTCGCCAAAGCGGTGCTTCCGCAATTTTCGTTACTCACGACCGTGATGAAGCCTTACGCTACGCTGATAAAATCGCCATTATTCAGCAAGGTAAAATTTTACAAATCGATACGCCTCGCACCCTTTATTGGTCGCCTAATCATCTTGAAACAGCAAAATTTATGGGGGAAAGTATTGTTTTGCCTGCAAATCTACTCGATGAAAATACCGCTCAATGCCAATTAGGCAATATTCCTATAAAAAATAAATCAATCTCACAAAATCAAGGTAGGATTTTGCTTCGTCCAGAACAATTTAGCCTGTTTAAAACATCAGAAAATCCAACCGCACTTTTTAATGGACAAATAAAACAAATTGAATTTAAAGGAAAAATTACCTCCATTCAAATTGAAATTAATGGCTACGCAATATGGATTGAGAACGTTATTTCTCCCGATTTATCTATTGGCGATAATTTGCCTGTTTATTTACATAAAAAAGGGCTTTTTTACGCTTAACAATAAAGCCTTATCTTCACGATAAGGCTTATTTTTAAACAATATATTCGGAAAAAATTTGTTCAAGATGTGATATTAAACAGTCTGTGCCTAAAATATTTTCCCCTTTCCACGCCTGTTGCAAAATCTCTGGAGAAAATTGCTGGCTTGCTAATTCAGCTAACGGCAAATAACTGATATGCCAAGGCTCCCGCCCCACTTTCTTATTGGACTGCATATTCATAAAAGGCAAAGCAAAATCAAAGTGCGGTAAATTTTCGGCAAGAAATTCTCTCAATTCAAAGAAATAGCCGCCTTTTTCATATTCCCAAGGCTCTAGTTGTAAAGATTGCCCTTGTGGCAAAAGATCAGGATCAAAAATATCCACTTCCGTTCCCCAATGATGACGGCTAGCCCCTGGCAATGCAGACCAACGTAAAATCGCCTGACATTTTTGCCAGTCATCTAATTGGCTTAAATCTAATGCCTTTCCTGTATCATCGTGTACTTTTCTCTCGCCCTTAAATTTACTGTTCCAAATAAGTTGTTGGCGTTCAAAATCACGAAAACTGCTCGCAGGCTGTAAATTAAAGCCATTTTTTGCCGCACTTTGTTGCAAAGCTTGAAATGCTTGCACAGCTTGCGTTTGCAAAAAATGATTTGATGAATGAGTTGCGGGTAAATTGACTAAATGCTCACGAGACTTTCCTGTAAGCATTTCTGGGGTTAATTTCATTTTAGCTATCCAATAAATTCACTAACATTTTGTGGTAAATTTCACCGCACTTGCCAAGGTCTTCTACACTGACACATTCATTGACTTTATGAATGGTTGAATTTAACGGGCCAAATTCCACTACTTCAGCGCCCATCAATGCAATAAAACGACCGTCTGACGTGCCACCACCTGTTTCAGCCTTTGGCTTTATGCCTGTGATTTCCTCAATAGCGGAGGTTATCGAATCTAATAATTTACCTGGTTTTGTTAAAAAGGGTTTGCCTGATAAATTCCATTCAATACGATATTTCAAATTATGTTTTGCTAGCATTTCAGCCATTTTTTGCTTAATGATTTCATCCGTGACTTCTGTGCAATAACGCAAATTGAACTGAATATATAACTCAGCAGGAATTACATTATTACTTCCCGTACCTGCGTGAATGTTAGCAATTTGTAGGCTTGTTGGCGGAAAAAATTCATTACCTTTATCCCATTGATAGGTCGTTAATTCTTGCAAAAACGGGGCGGCTTTATGGATTGGGTTTTCAGCTAAATGCGGATAGGCTACGTGTCCTTGAATACCTTGAATATAAAGATTTCCTGTAATTGAGCCGCGGCGACCATTTTTGACAACATCGCCTAAGTTTTTAGCACTCGATGGCTCGCCAACCATACAATAAGTAATTTTTTCATCGCGCGCTATTAACGTCTCAACCACGCGTATAGTTCCATCTTTTGCGGCAGCCTCTTCATCAGAGGTAATCAATAATGCAATGGTGCCTTTATGGTTAGGATTTGCTTTTACGTATTCTTCTGCCGCCACAATCATTGCTGCAAGGGAGCCTTTCATATCCGCCGCACCACGCCCATAAAGCATGCCATCAATAATCTCCGCAGAAAACGGCGGAGACGACCATTGATTTTCATCGCCAGTAGGCACAACATCCGTATGACCTGCAAAAGCAATAACTGGCTCGCTCGTTCCGTGTTTTGCCCACAAATTCAACGTGTCATTAAAAGGCATCCATTCAATTTGAAAACCTAGCTTTTCTAAACGTTCGGCAATAATTTGCTGACAGCCTTCGTCATTCGGGCTAATAGACGGGCGACGAATTAAATCTTGTGCCAACGAAACCACTTTTTCTCTCATAAAAACTCCTAAGAAAATAACCGCACTTTAAGCAAAAACAGCCTGATATTCCTTTTCATTAAAGCCAATTAATGCCTTTTCATCTTGTAAAATAATTGGGCGTTTAATTAAAGTTGGATTCTCAGCCAACACGGAAAGTGCGGTGGTTTTATCAAGGGAATTTTTAACTTGCTCATCCAAATTACGCCAAGTTGTACTGCGTTTATTCACTAACACATCCCAGCCAAATTGAGTTTCCGCTTGGGTTAAAAAATTCAAATCTAACCCATCAACACGGTAGTCGTGAAGTTTGTGTTCGATATTGTGATCCGCCAGCCATTTCAACGCTTTCTTCACTGTATCGCAATTTTTAATGCCGTAAACTGTAATCATATTTCACCTAAAAAAGAAAAATCCTCAATCTAATCAGACTGAGGATTTTAACCCTTATACTACTTCATCTCAAATGAATTAACCTAACAACTTATTGATACGTTTAATAAACGCAGCTGGATTTTCCAAAGATCCGCGCTCTGCTAACATAGCTTGTTCAAGCAACAGTTCCACCCAATCAGCAAATTCAGTTTCATCTGCAATATCAGCCACTTTTTTCACTAAATAGTGTTCTGGATTCAGTTCAAATGTGTATTTTACTTCTGGTACAGGTTGCCCTGCGGCTGCAAACAATTTCGCCATTTGGGTCGTCATTTGATCGTTATCCGTAGAAACCACCGCTGGTGTATCCGTTAAATTGTGAGTTAAACGCACCGTTTTCACACGTTCGCCAAGCAAGTTTTTCACACGCTCAATAAAACTACCAAAGGCTTTATCTTGTTGTTTTTGTGTTTCAGATTCTTTATCCGCTAAATCGCCTAAATCCAAATCTGCTTTCGTGATACTTTGTAATTGTTTACCGTCAAATTCAGTTAAATAGCTTAACATCCATTCATCAATACGATCGGAAAGTAATAAAACCTCAATGCCTTTTTTATTGAATAATTCCAAGTGTGGGCTATTTTTCGCTGCAACATAACTATCCGCTGTAATGTAATAGATAGCTTTTTGCCCCTCTTTCATACGCAAGATGTAATCTTCTAAAGAGACAGTTTGCTCACTACCATCATTATGTGTCGAAGCAAAACGCAATAACTTTGCGATAGTTTCTTTGTTAGCAAAATCTTCTGCAGGGCCTTCTTTTAAGACTAAACCAAACTCTTTCCAGAATTTAAGATATTTTTCTGCATCATCTTTTGCTAATTTTTCTAGCATTTGTAATGAACGCTTAGTTAATGCTTTGCGTAGTGCAGCCGTAATTTTGTTATCTTGTAGAATTTCACGAGATACATTTAATGGCAAATCATTACTATCGATTAAACCACGCATAAAACGTAGATAATTCGGCATAAATTGCTCCGCATCATCCATAATAAATACACGTTGAACATAAAGTTTTAAGCCGTGTTTATGTTCGCGATTAAATAAATCCCAAGGTGCTTTAGCAGGCACATAAAGCAAACTAGTATATGCTTGATTTCCTTCAACTTTGTTATGCGCCCAAGTCACAGGATCAGCAAAATCATGGCTTAAGTGTTTGTAAAACGCTTTGTATTCCTCATCGGAAACATCATTTTTAGAGCGTGTCCAAAGGGCATCTGATTTATTAATTTTCTCCCATTTCTCACCGCACTCTTTGCCTTCATCATCGTATTCTTTCGTCAGCATTTCCACTGGTAACCCAATATGGTCAGAATATTTACCGATAATTTCACGCAAACGCCATTCGTTTAAAAATTCTTTTTCATCTTCGCGTAAATGTAAAATCACATCTGTGCCACGGGATTTTTTCTCAATATCCGCCACAGAATATTCGCCTTCACCCGCAGATTCCCAAAGTACGGCTTTATCCGCCTCTTCGCCAGCTGCTCTGGTTTTTACAGTCACTTTATCTGCCACAATAAAAGCTGAATAAAAACCCACACCAAATTGCCCAATAAGCTGGCTATTTTTTGCTTGATCTTGACCAAGTGCGGTTAAAAATTCTTTTGTTCCTGATTTTGCAATCGTACCCAAATGATCGATGACTTGCTCACGGGTCATGCCAATGCCGTTATCGCTAATTGTGATAGTGCCTTTATCCGCATCAAAGCTAACACGCACACGCAAGTCGCCATCGCCTTCATATAAAGCAGGGTTGGAAAGTGCTTTAAAGCGTAATTTATCTGCTGCATCAGAAGCATTAGAAATCAATTCACGTAAGAAAATTTCTTTGTTAGAGTACAAAGAATGAATCATTAATTGGAGTAGTTGTTTGACTTCAGATTGGAATCCGCGAGTTTCTTGATTTTGTGACATAATTTTTTCCTTCATAAAGATAAAAATTGAACGTCACAGATATAAGAATAAAAAGAAAGATTTCAAGGGGAATTTAAGAGGAAAAGTGCGGTAAAAAAACACAAGGAATTTAAACCGCACTTTAAATAAAAAATTTCTTATTTCCCCTTGATCGCTATAAACTTATGTATATAATGAATTCTGTTTTAGATACTAGATAGTAATTTAATAGTAATGAAACTTGGCTAGTGCATTCCCCCACTCCTTTCGCACTAGCCATTTTTTTGGGAATTTTGTACCATATCCCAACTTTTTCCAATCAACGATCCATTATGAATAATCTCGAACTTGAACAACTCATTAATCAAAAACTTTCTTCTGATAAAATCAATGACTATGCGCCCAACGGCTTACAAGTCGAAGGTAAAACAGAAATCAAAAAAATCATTACTGGCGTAACGGCGAGTCAGGCTTTAATTGATTACGCAATCAGCAAAAACGCCGATGCGATTTTGGTTCATCACGGCTATTTTTGGAAAAGTGAAAACCCTTGTATTCGAGGAATGAAAGGCAAGCGAATTAAAGCGCTTTTAGTGAACGACATTAATTTATATGGCTATCATTTGCCATTAGATGTGCACCCAGAATTAGGTAACAATGCACAATTAGCCAAACTGCTCGACATTGAAAATTTACAACCATTAGAAAAAGGCGCTGTGAGTATTCCTGTTTGGGGCGAATTAAAAGAACCGATGACAGGTAAAGACTTTGCAGAAAAAATAGAAAAAGTGTTAAATCGAAAACCGTTAATTTGCATTGAAAACGGACCGCACTTAATCCGAAAAATTGGCATCTGCACCGGTGGCGGACAAGGTTATATTGATCTTGCTGCAGAACAAGGCTGTGACGCATTTATTACAGGTGAAGTGTCAGAACAAACAATCCATTCTGCCCGTGAGCAAGGATTGCATTTCTTCTCTGCAGGCCATCACGCAACAGAACGCTATGGCATCAAGGCATTAGGCGAATGGTTGGCGAAAGAATATGGCTTTGACGTAGAATTTAAAGATATAGATAATCCAGCGTAAAACACAAAAGTGCGGTAAAAATATTTCTTTTTTAACCGCACTTTTATCTTCTGAAATTATCGTTTAAACATTCCGCCTAAACCACCAAGACCGCCTAAGCCTCCGCCCATTAAGCCTTGCATTCCACGCATCATTTTAGCCATGCCGCCTTTACGCATTTTCTTCATCATACGTTGCATTTCATCGAATTGTTTAAGTAATTTATTGACATCTTGCACTTGAGTGCCAGAACCTAATGCAATACGACGACGGCGAGATCCTTTGATAATATCTGGGTTCGCACGTTCTTTTAGGGTCATGGAGTTAATGATTGCTTCCATTTTGACAAACATTTTGTCATCTACTTGATTTTTAACGTGATCAGGCAAATTTTTTGCACCCGGTAATTTCTCAAGCATAGACATCATGCCACCCATTTTTTTCATTTCGATCAGCTGCTCGCGGAAATCATCTAAAGTAAAATCATCGCCTTTCTTGAATTTCTGTGCCATTTTTTCCGCTTTTTCACGATCAACAGAACGTTCAAGATCTTCGATAAGGGAAAGCACATCGCCCATGCCCAAAATACGGGAAGCAACACGATCAGGATGGAAAGGCTCAAGTGCCTCTGTTTTCTCGCCCACACCCAAGAATTTGATTGGTTTACCTGTGATTTGACGAATCGATAACGCCGCACCACCGCGCGCATCACCGTCCACTTTCGTCAAAATAACACCCGTAAGCGGTAATGCTTCATTAAAGGCTTTTGCTGTATTTGCCGCATCTTGACCTGTCATCGCATCAACAGTGAAAAGGGTTTCGATTGGATTTAATGCTGCATGGACTTGCTTGATTTCGTCCATCATTTCTGTATCAACGTGTAGGCGACCAGCCGTATCCACAATCAACACATCGTAGAATTTCAGTTTTGCATCAGCAAGCGCCGATTTAGCAATATCAACGGGGTTTTGTTTAACATCCGATGGAAAAAAATCCACGCCAACGGATTGAGCCAAGGTTTCAAGTTGCTTAATCGCAGCAGGGCGATATACGTCAGCAGACACCACTAACACTTTCTTTTTATGGCGTTCACGCAAGAATTTTGCCAATTTACCCACACTGGTGGTTTTACCCGCACCTTGTAAACCCGCCATTAAGATAACTGCTGGTGGTTGGGTTGCGAGATTTAAACTTTCATTGGCTTCGCCCATAGCTTTTTCAAGCTCACGCTGAACGATTTTTAAGAACTCTTGCCCCGGCGTTAAACTTTTATTGACATCTTCCCCAAGCGCGCTTTCTTTTACTTTTGCGATAAATTCACGCACCACAGGCAAGGCAACATCGGCTTCAAGTAATGCCATACGCACTTCGCGCAAGGTTTCTTTAATATTATCTTCCGTTAAACGGCCTTTTCCTGTGATATTACGTAAAGTTTTGGAAAGGCGATCCGATAAATTCTCAAACATGGCTAACAATCCTGTTTTTCTTAAAAAATTGTGCTGATTATACCGAAATTTAGGCGTTTTTCATCATTTCAAATGAAAATGACTTTTTGAGTAGGCGATTTCATAAAGAAAGTATAGGACATAAGGAAAAAGAATGATTATTTAGCCAATTTCAGGTATTATTCTGCCCACTCTTGGCTATTTGAGCAGCCATTTGATTTAGCAAAATCAAATAACAGGTAAAAAGTGCGGTGAAAAATGACCGCACTTTTTGTTGATTAACGAACAAAAGGATTTTCCCTTGGATAGCATTCCCCTTAGTACTTTATTTATTATTCTTATTATCTGTTTAGTATTATCAGCCTATTTTTCTGGTTCTGAAACTGGATTACTCTCCCTCAATAAATATCGTCTTCGTTTTCTATCTGAACAAGGCAATAAAGGCGCGAAAAAAGCGGAAAAACTGCTAGAAAAGCCAGATACCTTGTTAAGTTTTATTCTTATTTTTAATAACCTTGTGAATATCAGCGCATCTGCAATTGCAACAGTAATTGGTATGCGTTTATATGGCGATGCCGGCGTGGCGATTGCAACGGGTTTGCTCACTTTCGTAATGCTTGTATTTTCTGAAATATTCCCCAAAACTGTGGCTGCAATGCACGCAGAAAAAGTGAGTTTTTTTTCAAGTCATATTTTAACTTCATTGCTTAAAATCTTTTATCCGCTCGTTTGGTTAATGAATATTTTTACTAAATCCTTGATGCAAATAGTAGGGTTAAAACTTGATATGCAAAAACAAGTAATTAGTAGTGAAGAACTGCGTAGTATTGTGTCAGAAGCGGGCGAAGCAACACCAAATGAACAACATCCACAAATGTTGCTGTCTATTTTGGATATGGAGACAGTCACTGTTGATGACATTATGGTTCCCCGCAACGAAATCGGCGGTATAAATATTGATGATGATTGGCGAGCTATTATGCGCCAGCTCAATCACGCCGCACACAATCGTGTTGTACTTTATAAAAGTAGCCTTGATGAACAAGTACTTGGCATTTTGCGCGTGCGTGAAGCATTCCGCTTGCTCCTTGAAAAAAATGAATTTACCAAAGAAACCTTAATTCGTGCCGCTGATGAAGTGTATTTCATTCCTGAAAGCACGCCATTAAAAACGCAACTTGCGAATTTCCGTGCAAATAAAGAGCGCATTGGCTTAGTTGTAGATGAATACGGCGATATTAAAGGGCTTGTGACGTTGGAAGATATTTTGGAAGAAATTGTTGGGGATTTTACCACTTCCACCGCCCCAAGCATTGACAAAGAAGTAATTCAACAGTCTGATGGTTCAATGATTATCGATGGCTCCGCTAATCTACGCGATCTCAACAAAATGTTTAACTGGGAATTAGATACAGAAGATGCTCGTACTTTTAATGGTTTAATCTTAGAACACTTAGAGGAAATACCCGATGAAGGCACGATTTGCGAAATTGATGGTTTGCTAATCACTATTCTTGAAGTGGGCGATAATATGATAAAACAGGCGAAAGTCGTCAAACTTTAATCATAAAAAACTCCGCCAAATTGAACCGCACTTTTGACTTGGATCATAAGTGCGGTTCTTTTTTTGCGCATTTTTTAGAAAAGATTTTTATAATTCTTTCTAGGTATATTTTGATAGAGAACAAAGATATGGAACACGAATATCAACGGGCGGTGACTCGCGTGTGCGTACAAACGGCACTGCTCTTGTTACAACATGGGGCAGAAAGTACCGTGGTGGTACAAATGGCACAGCGTTTAGGCGTAGCACTTGGCGTAGAAAGTGTAGAATGTGCGCTTACGGCAAATGCGGTGGTGCTGACGACCTTATCAGATAATCATTGCATTACTACCGCACGAAAAAATACAGATAAAGGCATTAATATGCAAATGGTCACAGATGTTCAACGCATTGTGATTGCCGTTGAGCATCATTTGTATGAGTTAGAGATCGCACAAAGAAAACTGGATCAATTAAAACCGCTTAAATATAACCGATGGTTAGTTGTATTCATGATTGGCTTATCTTGTGCAGCATTCGCCCATTTATCTGGCGGAGACTGGATAATTTGTAGCATTACCTTTGTGGCAGCCGCCATTGCAATGTTTGTGCGACAAGAATTTTCTAAACGGCACTATAATCCCCTTATCGTCTTTTCCATCACCTCTTTCGTCGCCTCTCTGATTTCTGGCGTGAGCTTAAAATATAACTTAGGTAACGATCCTCAAATTGCTTTAGCGTCTAGTGTGTTATTACTTGTGCCAGGGTTTCCGCTGATTAATTCTTTGGCGGATATATTAAAAGGTTACGTGAATATGGGATTAGGCCGTTGGACGATTGCAACTATTCTCACTTTTGGCGCATGTCTTGGTATTGTATTCGCTTTAAGCCTATTACATATTACAACTTGGGGGCATTAAAATGTTATTAGACATCACAATATTTATCTTGAAATTACTCGATGATATGCTATTTGCTGCGATTCCAGCGGTGGGCTTTGCTTTAGTATTTAATGTGCCGCCCAAAGCCTTAAAATATTGCGCAATTTTAGCCGCACTTGGGCATGTTACACGCACATTATTACTGCATATTAATATGCCTATTGTATTTGCGACATTCTTTGCCACTTGCGTGATTGGATTTTTGGGCGTGCATCTTTCCCATCGTTATTTAGCCCATCCCAAAGCCTTCACCGTTGCCGCAATTATCCCCATGATTCCCGGTGTTCATGCTTATAAAGCAATGATTTCAATGGTACAAATTCATCATTTTGGCTTTTCTGATGCTTTATTTGAACAGATGATTAGTTCCTTTATTAATACCAGTTTTATCCTAGGCGCAATAGTATTTGGATTAGCGTTACCAGGCTTATTGTTTTATCGACAAAAACCTGTGGTGTAACACTAAAAACAGTGCAACAAAAAAGCCGACATTTGTCGGCTTTCTACTATTCTTGTGATTTTTTCTTGAGGTATTCATAAAGCTCATCTTTAATCCGTAATTTTTCTTTTTTCAAATAACGATTTCCATTTTGTAATCAATTCATTATTTAATGTTTGGCGTGCTTGATTATTCACATAACGAATGTATTCCACAAAAAGTTGATCCACTTCTTCACGATCAAAAGAGGATAGAATTAATTGATTAAGATTATTTTCTTGAGAAAACTTAAAATGCGAGGCAATTTGCTGAACAGTTTCATTTTCAACTTTAGCTCTCGCTTTCACAAAATCAGATTGATTTAAAAAAGCCATTAATTGAGCGGATGAAGTAAGAATTTTTGTAAATTCATGATACGCAGAATCTGTCGCCTTACGCTCAATTTTTACCATATCAACGGTATCAGCATCACCACTAACTAAATGGGGCGTGGATTCTAATACAAAGTGCGGTCAATTTTTCTTTATTTTTATACGTTGGCTTTTAAACTGGTTTATTTGAAGAAAGCACGCTAGAATAAGGTTGTTTTCATTTCAACGAAAAAAGTAAGGAAATTCTATGATCGATCCAAATTTACTCCGTAATAATTTAGCAGAAGTCGCAGAAAAATTAAAAGTAAAACGTAACTTTATGCTTGATACGGAAAAACTCACCGCGTTAGAAGATCAGCGCAAAAACTTACAAGTCACTACCGAAAACTTACAAGCGGAACGTAATGCTCGTTCCAAAGCCATTGGTGCTGCTAAAGCGCGTGGTGAAGATATCGCACCATTATTGGCAGAAATGGATGATATGGGCAATCAATTGACTGAAGCAAAAGCACAATTAGATGCGGTACTTGCAGAAATCAATCAAATTGCATTAAGTATTCCAAATCTACCCGCAGACGAAGTGCCATTAGGCAAAGATGACACAGAAAATAAAGAAATCTTATGTTGGGGTACACCGCGTACATTTGATTTTGAAGTGAAAGATCATGTCACTTTGGGTGAAGAAGCAAATGGCTTAGATTTTGCTGCTGGGGCTAAATTAACTGGTGCGCGTTTCGCCGTGATGAAAGGTCAAATCGCTAAAATGCACCGTGCATTGGCACAATTCATGTTAGATCTTCATACTGAACAACACGGCTATTTAGAAACCTATGTGCCTTATTTAGTAAATCACGCCACACTTTATGGAACAGGGCAATTACCAAAATTCGGGGAAGATTTATTCCATACTTTAGCCTTACAAGGCGAACAACCTTACGCATTAATTCCAACTGCAGAAGTGCCTGTCACTAATTTAGTGCGTGACGTGATTATTGATGAAGCAGAATTACCAATAAAAATGACCGCACATACGCCATGTTTCCGTTCTGAAGCAGGTTCTTACGGTCGTGATACTCGTGGTTTAATTCGTATGCACCAATTTGATAAAGTAGAAATGGTACAAATCGTTGATCCAGATAAATCAATGGAAGCACTTGAAGAATTAACAGGTCATGCGGAAAAAGTATTGCAATTATTAAATTTACCATACCGTAAAGTTTTACTTTGCACAGGCGATATGGGCTTTGGTTCTTGCAAAACTTACGATTTAGAAGTTTGGGTGCCTGCACAAAATACTTATCGAGAAATTTCTTCTTGCTCAAATATGTGGGATTTCCAAGCTCGCCGTATGCAAGCTCGCTGTAAAGCAAAAGGCGATAAGAAAACTCGCTTAGTGCACACATTAAATGGTTCAGGCTTAGCGGTTGGTCGTACTTTAGTGGCTGTACTTGAAAACTATCAAAATGCCGATGGTTCAATTACCGTGCCAGAAGTGCTACGTCCATATATGGGCGGATTAGACGTTATCGGAAAATAATCCTTCTAGAAGATAAAAAAGCGTGGATTTTAAAATTTCCACGCTTTTTTATTATCAAATCCTTACAATAACTGTTTTAAATTTTTTGGTATTCAAGCCAATTAGGAACTTTATCCTATTATAAAATTATATCTATAACATAGAAAATTTATCTTTCAATTGACATCAATATCCAGAGCATTACTCTAAAAAATATATCAAAGTAACTAAATTATTAGTTCACTTTACGATTAAAACAATAGTAAGAAGCAATTTCAATAAATTAGATATTCCTCGTATAAAACAGTATAATTCCATCAATAGATCATAAACCAACAGGAGTATTTTATGAAATTATATGGTTTAATTGGTGCCTGCTCATTTGTTCCACATGTGGCATTAGAGTGGGTAAAAATACGTGAAAATGCGGATTATGAATTTGAACCTGTCACGCGTGAGTTAATTAAATCACCTGAATTTTTATCATTGAATCCACGCGGGGCGGTACCCGTATTAGTTGATGGCGATTTAGTTCTATCGCAAAATCAAGCAATTTTGCACTATTTAGATGAACTTTATCCTAATTCAAAATTATTTGGTAGCAAAACCGTACGTGATAAAGCAAAAGCAGCTCGCTGGTTGGCATTTTTTAATTCCGATGTGCATAAATCATTTGTGCCTCTGTTCCGTTTGCCAAACTATGCAAAAGATAACGAAACACTTGCACACACTATTCGCCAACAAGCAGTAGAGCAAATTTTAGATCAACTTGCAGTCGCAAATGAACATTTAGAAAGCCATATCTATTTTGGTGAAGCAATTTCTGTTGCTGATGTATATCTTTACATTATGCTCAATTGGTGTCGAGCAGTGGGTATAGATTTCAGCCACTTAACACAACTTTCGGCTTTTATGCAACGTGTTGAGACTGATCAAGCTGTCGAAAATGTGAGAAAAATTGAAGAACTAAAAGCATAAACAGGAAGTTTCTACAAAAATTGCCCGTTTTTAACCGTTTGTATCACGTTAAGTTTCAATTTAAGTGAGTAATTTCGCGTCTTACCCAACACAGCTAACCCATTGATTCTACTATGATTAAACTGGTTAATCCAATGTCACAATGTTCTACTGTCAAGTTGAAAATGTTTACTGATGAGTGAATAATTTTTACCATTTTGAATATAAAATTCGATGACTTGTTGTTTGAAAAGAGTGTTGTATTTGGCTATAAAAAATCTGCATCTTACAATTAATTTATATAAGTAAAAATATCTTGCTTTTATCATCGTTAAACTTAGAATAAATATAAATAATTATCATTAAGATTTAAGGGTATATATGAATATTTTAATTAATAAACGTATCTTTTTATTAGTTACCCTTGTAGGTATTCAACTAAATGTAACCGCAAAACAAAATTCTTCTAATTCTAATAGAGAGGAGTTATTACCTATTATTGTGAACACTAATGATGATAGTAATAAACTACCTGGTCGTTCAGTATTAAAACAGAAAAATATCGAACAACAACAAGCTGATAATGCAGCAAATTTAATTAATATCTTGCCAGGTGTGAATATGGCTGGCGGGTTTCGCCCTGGTGGGCAAACATTAAATATTAATGGAATGGGCGATGCTGAAGATGTTAGAGTGCAGTTAGATGGGGCTACAAAAAGTTTTGAAAAATACCAACAGGGTTCTATTTTTATTGAGCCTGAATTATTAAGAAGAGTAACAGTAGACAAAGGAAATTATTCTCCTCAATATGGTAATGGTGGTTTTGCTGGAACAGTAAAATTTGAAACTAAGGATGCTAGGGATTTCTTGCAAGAAAACCAGAAAATAGGTGGTTTTTTAAAGTATGGAAATAATAGCAATAATAACCAAAAAACTTATAGTACTGCACTAGTTTTACAAAATGAACAAAAAAATATTGATTTATTATTATTTGGTTCTGTAAGAAATGCTGGCGATTATAAAAGACCCGATAATAGCAAAATTCTTTTTTCAAAAAATAATCAAAAAACCGGATTAATAAAATTAAATTGGCAAATTTCACCCGAGCATTTACTCACATTATCGAGTGTTTATGGTATTCATAAAGGCTGGGAGCCTTTCGCAGCAAAAAGAGATATCCTACCTAAACCAAGTTTGAAGGATATAATGCGTTATGGTGCTGATATTGCTTGGAAACGTAAACTGGTTTATCGAGATCAAAAAGATGAAAATTACACATTAAAATACAACTATCTACCTGAAAATAACCCATGGATTAACTTATCTACTCAGTTCAGCTACAGTAAAACCACACAAAATGATACTCGCCATGAGAAAGTCACTTCTTCATTCCTAGGTACATTAGGAAATAAAAGTTGGATAACTTATTCAGATCTTACTTTTGATATAAATAACACAAGTACTTTTAATATTAAAAGCACTCAGCATGAACTATTATTTGGTTTGCAATGGTTAAAAAATACAAGACATACTTTAATGTATGATAAAAGTAAAGTGGGAAAAGCGGATTATAATTATGGCTATTTCCAACCCTATTATATGCCTTCTGGACGTCAATATACACAGGCGTTTTATTTACAAGATCAAATAAAATGGAAGAATATAATTTTTAGCACAGGAGTGCGCTATGACCATATCAATAATATAGGGCAGAAAAATTTAGCATCACAATATAATGATATATCTGTGGGGCATAATTATTCTCAGAAAAATTATAATGGTTGGTCCTATTATTTAGGTTTAAATTATGATGTAAATCATTATTTAAGTTTATTTACAAATTTTAGTAGAACTTGGCGTGCACCTGTTATTGATGAACAGTATGAGACTCAATATAAGCAAGCTTCTGGGCCTGTAAAAGCAACCTCTTTAAATTTAGAAAAAGAAATGATTAATCAAACGAGAGTGGGTGGAATTATTACTCTCAATCATCTATTTCAGGAAAATGATGCCTTTCAATTTAGAACTACTTATTTTTACCACCGTGGCAAGAATGAAATATTTAAAACCAGAGGAGTTAATTGTGTAGGCAATGCTGCAAATACCAAGCATGTTTGTCCTAAACCCATTGGAAATTATCGTAATTTGCCAGGTTATGTTATTCAAGGCGCAGAGTTAGAAGCTTATTATCAATCCACTTATTTATTTGGTGAGCTAACATATTCTTATGTAAAAGGAAAACGTGACACCTCACCAAGAAACCCATGGGGTAAAACCTCAACATGGATTGCTGAAATTCCCCCTAGAAAGGCAACAGCTACTTTAGGTTTCAATGTTCCAAAATATTATCTCACAGTAGGTTGGCGTGCTGAGTTTGTAAGAAGACAAGATCGATCGCCATTATCTGGTGATCCTGAAGCAAAATCTTGGTCATTGCCAGCTTCAAGAGGATACAGCCTACATAACCTATTCCTTTCTTGGAGCCCTGCAAAAATTAAAGGTATGAATGTTAAGATTACAGTGGATAATTTATTCAATCGAGCATACAACCCTTATCTAGGCGAATTGGCTTCTGGAACAGGTAGGAATATCAAATTTAGCCTATCTCAGAAATTTTAGAATAAATAGCCCGATTGAATCTAATCGGGCTTTATCATAACTATAATTAGATCATAAAAAAATGTAGAGATAATAAATATAATTTCCTATACTAATTTTAGTATTCTTTAAAGAGCAAATTTAAATAATAAATCCAAATAAGTACGACATCTTAAATTATAGATAAATATCAAAATTATGTTTTATCTTTACCCTATTACTTTCCATAATAGAAACTAAACTTACCTAAAAATTTAAATATAATTTAGCATCTAGCTTAACAACAAAGTCAATACACATTTCTTCTAGTTTTCCTTTCTTTCCGATTAATATACCCCAAACTATATAGCCTGTTGTTCTCACTAACTTTCCTACTATAGGAATATCATTAGCATAAGCTATGAAGAAGAAAGTTAAAACAGAGGCATTATGTAATATAAGTTATTTATATAATTTAACATAACTTTCCATATAACAACAACGCATCTTTATAACATAATTGCAATGTATTCTGTTTTAAATTTATAGCAATTACCTAAATAGTAAAGAGTACGAATAAAGTACATATAGGCTATTAATTACTTTAAAAAAAATTAAAATATATTTGTAGATTTATGGACAATTACATTTATCCTTTAAAAGGTAGTTAATCTAGAGAAATTTTTTATAGCAATACAACAAGTTTACAAGGAATTCAAATATTTTTAATTTTTAGAAAAAAACAAAAACCCTAGCTTTTCAACTAGGGTTCTGTTTTTATGTGATTTAGATTTGTATCTGATAACCTGGCGGTGCCCTACTCTCACATGGGGAAACCCCACACTACCATCGGC